>OIYV01000586.1_pt1 | contig 20435 bp, 18 predicted proteins | sample 1588251 | NCBI WGS metagenome assembly OIYV01 (sample SAMN03283282) | human gut metagenome | biome: human-associated habitat; material: feces | host: Homo sapiens | place: Peru | collected 2012
TTCTATTTTCTTTTTTTTCTTCTCTTAAAGATTGATGTCGCAAAGTTAGGGTGTTAATTTGTGGCAGGCTTTGTTTACACTAATTTGTGTGGGCTTTATCCACAAATTTCCACAAATTATTTTTTGATGGTGTAGTGGCTGGTATGAGGAATTTGTGTATTTTTGTGGAAAATAGGTTGCGCCTTGGGGGGTGTCAAATTCGCATCATAACGTAGGGACATGCCTTTGGCATGTTTCGATAGCCATTAGGCAATGTGTGTGACGCATCACCTAACATGCCAAATGCGTGTCCTTACGTTATGGTGTTATCGTTTTTGATATAGGCCTCGTGTGGTTTGCACTATTTTTGTGGAAGACAATGTTTTTTACACCATTACATGAATTTTTAATGCTTATGAGATTGAGAAAGTTGATGGCTTTGGCACTGTTGCTGGCTTGCGTCAGTGGTCGAAGCGTGGCTCAAACTGCTCCCTACGAGCCGTCGGCAGAGAATCTGCGTTCGCGCGCCGAGTTTGCCGATATGAAATTTGGTATATTTTTGCACTGGGGCATCTACAGTATGTTTGCCCAAGGCGAATGGTATTTGCAAAACTCAGGCACCGACCGCAACGAATATGCGAAAGCCGCCGATGCGTTCTACCCTCACCGCTTCGATGCGAAAAAGTGGGTGGAGGCGTTTAAAGACGCTGGAGCGAAGTATGTGTGCTTCACCACACGCCATCACGATGGCTTCTCGATGTGGAAAACTGATGCGTCGGATTATAACATCGTGGATGCTTCGCCATTCCACCGCGATGTGGTGGGCGAACTGGCTGCCGCGTGCCACGATGCCGACATGCGTTTGCACCTCTACTATTCGCATATCGACTGGACGCGCGAAGATTATCCTGCCGGTAGAACCGGTTTGCGCACTGGCAAAAAGCCCGAAAACGCCAACTGGGCGCACTATTACGACTTTATGAACAAGCAACTCACCGAACTGCTCACTCGCTACGGCAAGATTGGTGCCATTTGGTTCGACGGTTTTTGGGACCACGATAGCGACTCCATTCCGTTTGACTGGCAACTTCGTCCGCAATACGATATGATTCACCGCCTGCAACCAGCCTGCCTGATTGGCAACAACCACCACGAGGCGATTAAGGACGGCGAGGACATTCAGATTTTTGAGCGCGACCTCCCTGGCGAAAACACCGCCGGATTTGTGGAAAAAGCGGCATCGGTGAGCCGTTTGCCTTTGGAGACCTGCCAAACGATGAACGGCATGTGGGGCTATAAGGTGGTGGACCAGAACTATAAGTCGGTGGCGCAGATTGTGCAACTGCTCATCAACACTTCGGGCAAGGGCGCAAACTTGCTGCTCAACATTGGCCCTCAACCTAATGGCGAACTCCCTGCCATAGCTCTCGAACGCCTGAAAGGCGTGGGCAAGTGGCTTCGTGAATACGGCGAGACCATCTACGGCACCACCGCTGGCGACATGATGCCACAGCCATGGGGCGCCATCACCCGTAAGGGCAACGTGCAATATGTGCATATCATCGACAACGCTTTGGCTGGAAAACCACTCACGCTCACATTAAACAGCAAAGTGAAATCGGTATCAGTGTTCGGCACCGCCCAGAAACTCCCATTCAAGCAATCCAAAGACAAAACCCTCACCCTCACCATCCCCACCCACCCCGAAACCATCGACTATATAATAGAGGTGAGAAATTAGAAGTTAGAAATTAGAAGTTAGAAGTTAGAAATTAGTGGTTTTATGGGAACGAAGATAGTGGAGAGTGGAGTGGGCTCTGTTGCTTCGGGCGAATCTGCTTCCCTCGCCACTCTCCACCTGCAAATCGGACGCGGATGTTCGCCACTCTCTACATAGGAACGGAAAAATTTCCAAATAGGGAAAGTTTCAGCATCTCAACAAGCGGAATTTTATAGCAAACAAGTTTATTAATGTCAGAATAACTAACTGCCTGAGGATAATATTATTTATTAATAATTTCTGATTCTATATTTACCCCTGTAACCTCTACCATGTTTACCTTTGTACATTTTGCATCATTTGGATTAAATAAAACAACATTATCGCCATTATTATATAAAGAACTTGCAAATATGATTCCATCAGCGCCATTGAGTTTGCAATACTCGCATATCAACTGTGTTGGAATGTATTCTATTTCTGTATCAAATCGGCGCATTGGTTTTGAAAGGTCACGCCTTATACTATCAATGATATTTTTATGCTTTACTATTTCACTTAAAGGCTCAGAAGCACTTCCATATGCATAAAAGATGTTTATGGATTCATTAAAATTTACAATATTAAGGTTTCTTATCGTTCGAAAACGTCCAATGCATACCCTATCCAAATAAACACTTCTTGTTTCATACAGAGTCGTTATTTTATCAGTACATAAGTAAAGATAGGGTATTCCTAAAGGATTCGCCCTTCCCGGTATTGCTTTTTCAGGTGGTGGGCAACCCATTTCTTTTGGTTTTAACTTCGCTATTCCATCTGGGAGAATTCTAGCCCTATATAGTATCTTGCCCTTTTGCAAAACATAATTTGGCATAATGAAACTATCCCAATTTTCTGAAGTGACATCTGTAAAAAAGCGTAACTTGTTTTTTACACTATGTTTTAGGTCGTCCCATTTACCAAAACTTTCAGAAATATCTTCTATAAATCTAACTTTTGTGTTGATTGAAAACGTTGTAATTTGGTCGTTTCGTAAATATTGCAGAACCATATCTGCACAATTACGTGAATTGAAAAGTTCCCAATTATCTTGAATTAATTCATATAAAGTTTTTCCCGAGTTATCTTCTTCAAAAAGAGATAATAATTCACCAAAAAAATCAGAAAATTCCGTTATGTCTATGACTTTGTCTTCAGAGCCGCCACAACATTCACAAGTCCCCACTTTTCCTGAATTAATAATGAAATTTTTAATTTCATTATCTCTAAAGCATTTAGTGCAAATTTTCATATCGACTTTGAAAGAATGTCCTCTATTAACTCCAAATGATTCTTTATCGACAATTTCTTTACAACCCCTAAGCCTGGATAGCGTCCTTCTTGTAGCATTTGAATTAATTCGGCGCTGGCAGTTGTTTTTTTGTGTGTTCTATAAAAGAGTTCCAACTTAGTGTCAGCCTCCTTGAATTTTCCTTGTATATTTGTGTTGTCTTCGTTTGAGTCTGACACAAAATGTCGAATGTAAATTTCTTCTGGAGTTTTCTGATATGTCATATGTATTGCCACTGCATATGGCAACATTCCACTTTCCTTAAAAGTGCTAGGCAGAACTGTGTAGTCGGAAAATCCTGAAAACCTATCTTCTTTATAATAATAATGTTCTTCTGTAAATGGTTCTTCTGGAACTGATAGGTAATCGGCATTCCTTGGAAGCTCATTAAACTTGTCGTCTATTCGGATTAAAGACTTATCCTTAGCATATTTCAATTGTCGTTTTGTGGTACGGCTATTAAAGTCTGCCACGACATATTTAATGTTTTTATTTTGTACGAACGACTCAACTTTTGGATCTGTAAAATCCACGGAAGTATGAAAGATTAGCATCACATTTGATAAATCTGCAGTATCAATCATTTCTATTATTGCTTCAGGATTATTTTGATATATAAATGCAGGAATCCACTTATCTACATTTTTCCTTAAATCTTCAATATCCTCAAGGAAATTGGCGGAATGTCGCTTGAAATCACCTTCTCCTGGATTTAATATTAACGCAAAGCAGAAAGAGTTTGAAAAAAAAACATTTACTGCCATTTTCAAACTATTCAAGCCTAATTTTACAGGCTCAATTATTGGACAAACGTGAAACTCTTTTTGTATTTGCTGTGCAAACTCTCTCAGTGCAATGAGTTCAAATTGCTTTCCTCTAAGGTATGGATAGTACATAGTCAAGCTTTTAAAATTGGACGATCTAAATTTTCTCTAAGTGTTGTGATGCTATTCATGTCAAGATTCATACTAAGACCTATTTGTCTTAGTTCGTATGGAATCTTATTTAATGAACTTGTTATACTCGAACGATGCTTTATTTCTTGAATAAATAATTTTTTTAATAGTCTTACTGGAATTGCTTTCAAAAGAGAGGCGCATTCATCAAACATCTGAAAGCAAGAAACCTTAGGTAATGCTCCGTAATAACTCAATACTATATTTTTATATTCTTGTGTCCGAAGACTGCGCATCAAGATATCGACATTGATAAAATCATTATACAACGCTTCTCTATATTCCTCTAAAGCAACAGAATTCTTCTCAGTTCTCAATACGATAATTCCAATATTACAAGAAATCACCTTTAAATATTGAGATAACGCACTTTCGGGAATAATTACATAACACTTGTCAAAAAGTTGCTCGTAATTGCCTATTTGGCTTTTCAACCTTTTCTGTGTGTCGTATTCTGTTTTTATTTCAAAAACTTTACTTTCTCCATTGAATAATGCAATATCAGCAATAGAACGCGAAACTTTAAATTCATTTATCGCAATGGTTTCTTTCGTTCCATATTTTTTTATTAACAAACGTGTCAAAAACTCGTTTTTGTAAACATATTCGCACCGATAGCTTTTCCTAATTGCACGGTACATATATCTGATATAGTCCCAATATGTAATGACTTTACAATTAGACGAGTCATACATTCGTATAAGGACATCTAATCGAGAGAAATCGTCATATAGCAACAAATTAGAGAAAACGCTACGTGAAAAAGCCATTGAATAGCTTCTTAGCCTGTCTGTTTCTGTATACGTTTTCATTTTTTTTGAATAAAATTTGCTTTGCAAATTTACGCATTATAATCCGAATTTGCAAGCGGATGTTGAATTATTTTTTCTTACAGCCATGGGAAAGATTCCAATAAGAAAATAAGAAAAAATAAGAAAAAGATGTTGACCACGATGTGTTGAAATGATACAATTCAAATCCAAATTTATACAGTAAAATAAATTGATTTGGCGGTTTAGAAAATTTAAATTAACTTTGTTGTCACATTTTGACAATATCGTGTATGAAATTTTTTGAATACATTCGGCAACGCCGTGAATTATTAGGACTTACGCAAAAAGATATTGCGGAAGCCCTTTCTGTAGATGTTCCCATGTATAGTAGATATGAACGTGGTCTACGACCGCTTAAGGAGGCTCATATCCCAATTTTAGCATCAATGCTCAATATGGACTATGAATGTGTCCGAAAACTTTGGGTCGCCGACAAAGTACTATCTGTGGTAAATAAAGAAAAAAATGCCACTGACATTCTCTATATTGTTGCCGACCGATTAACCGAAAATAATGAACCAAAATATGAATCTTGAATCGTTCTTGTCAATAGAGGATAAAATGATTTTTGAGTCGTCAATGCAAATTCTAATTAAGGACGACCCGTTCTTTCAAGCGACAGAATCAGAGGTGGCAAAAGTTAATAAATTGCTCCCTGCAATAGCCGTAGAGCAACACAGCCGCCTACTTGATAGTCTATTCTATACATTTGTATCTAATAAATTTCCCGATTGCACCGAAACTATAATGCGCATCTGTTTCGACTGTGAGTCTTCCAATATAGATATTATTAGCTGTGAAATAAACGACATTCCAGTTTTATGCGAATTACTTCATATAGCATTCCTCAATTCAAAGTTTTCTTTGAATCTAAAAAGCCGTAAAATTCGTTCAAAGTCAAAAGAGCAACTTATTGAACTTGGCGCAGTTTATACTCAATCATCTATTGCTAATAGTATCGTAGAGGAAACTATTGATTCCTTGTGTATTCCCCTGGAACAAGCAAAAATTCTTGATTTTGCTTGTGGCACAGGACGATTCTATGAATGCATAGTATCTCATTTTAAGAATCCTGCTAAAGCTATTTTGAAGAATGTATACGCTATTGACATCGATAGTTGCGCATTACATATAACACGCTTGAAAGCTCTATCTATTCTGAAAAGTGTGACTGGTGAAGACTGTATTACTTTATGCGAACATATCACACTAAAAGATGGGCTTCGGACAAACAACTTGTTATTTCACGAATCTGAATCCATTTGTAAAAACGATTTAGATGGATTAGTAAATGGGGGGTTTGACGCGATTGTGTCCAACCCTCCTTACCTTGTTCTCAAACCAAATAAATCAAAAGCTGGAGTTTCAGGCGTTGATAGAATTCAGGAGCAAGTCAACTATTACCGCTCATCAGGCATTTATTATTTTTCAATAGAGGGAATGCTTAATTTATATCAATTGTCTATTGAGCGAATGTTGCAGATGCTTAAACCGAATGGCTCATTAGGCGTGATTTGCCCTTCAACTTTATTTGGCGACATTTCAGCGTCAAAACTACGTAAGCACTTGCTCTTACAGAATAATATTTTAAGTATAAAATTCTTTGCTGAGCGTGTTCCTCTTTTTGAGAATGTTAATCAAGCCACCAACATTTTCGTTTTAACAAAAGGGGGAAGTTCTACTTCAATTACAATATCTGAAGGAGGTGAAACCTTTGTTGTAGATGTTGCTTTAGTCAAAGAACTATTTCCTAAAAATCTTGAAATCCCCATAATCAATTCCAATGAATGGGAAATTTTGAGAAAACTGTCTAAATTAAAAAAACTAAAAGAATTTAACAATATACGCAACCGTCGTGGAGAATTGGATTTGTCTCTTTGCCGAAAATATATAACCAAAGAAGTTACCAAATATAGATTGGTAAGAGGTAATATGATAGGAGAAACAAACATTAAGGATATTAATGGTGAGTTCGTTTTGGAAGAGTTTATATCAACGCGTTCTAAAGAATACCGCACATTTGATTTTAAAAAGAAGAGGCTTATATGTCAACAAATTTCTAATGGAGGACAAAAAAAACGAATGCGCTTCGTATTTTGTGAAGAAAACGACATTATTGGAAATTCTTGTAACTACATTTCCTCAGATGAAGAAACACTTGCAAAGATGTCTCTTCTGTTGAATAGTTCTCTTTTGAATTGGCGATTTAAGATAACTAGCTCTAACAATCATATTAACAACTATGAATTGGACGAATTACCAATCATTGACCTTGACTCCGTAGATGTCACATTCAAATATTCCTCACAAGAAGAATTAGATGAATACATATCCACCTTATATGGACTTAATTTAATTGAAAAAGAAATAATCAAAGCATGAAATTATATAATCACGTAGCATTTAAGATGGGGCAATGGGAGGCTACCCTCGCTCCATTCATAAAAGAGGGTGGCAATTGGCAAGATATTCCATTATCACTTGAAGACACCAGGCTTAAGAACATTCGTTCAACAGGTGGTCGTACCACTTATTATGGACGTTTAGCATGGGATAAGCCCAGTTATACAATTGCGACCTATTTCAATCGTGTTGGTAATGGTTGTAACTTACACCCACAGCAAAATCGAGTTATGTCGAATCGAGAGGCAGCTCGTTTTCAGAGCTTTCCGGATGATTTTATATTTCAAGGTTCTAAAGCTTCTCAATATAAACAGATAGGAAACGCTGTACCACCTCTTTTAGCGAGAATGGTATCGTGTCTTATTAAGCCATACCTTGATTCATTCAATTTCGTTGATCTTTTCGCAGGTTGCGGCGGTATGTCTGAAGGATTTATTATGAATGGTTTTAAGTTGCTTGCTGCAAATGAGGTAGACAAAAACATAATGCTAACAAATAAATTTAATCACTCACGTTATACTGATGAAAAAAAATTTATTTTAGGAGATGTTACAACAGAAGAGGTCAAAGCACAAATAATAGACGCCTGTAAAGGTCATAGTGTAGATGTCGTTATAGGCGGTCCTCCATGTCAAGGATTTTCTTATGCAGGGTGGAGAGATCCAAACGATAAACGTAATCAACTTTTTAGAGAGTTTGTTGCGCTTGTTAATACTCTTAGACCAAAGTTTTTCGTAATGGAAAATGTGCCAGGTATTCTTACAATGAGAAAAGGAGATGCCATTAAAGAAATTATAAACGCTTTTGAAGTAATCGGTTATAAGGTTAACAACCCAATACGCCTTAATGCGGCTCAGTTTGGCGTTCCTCAGAAAAGAAAAAGAGTTGTCATTATTGGCTCTTTAGATTCAAATATCTCTATCGAACAGCCACAACCTCTATTTGAAGAAAAATCAGATTCGTTGCCAGGTTTTGTAACTGTAAGAGATGCTATTGGCAACTTGCCTGCAATTCCTGATGGTGGAGGAGAAATCGAAATGGATTTTGATTTTCCATCTAAATCACCTTATGATATGCTGATGCAAAAAGAGATTGATTTCGATAAGTTCTATAAACTGATGTGTACAAAATAAGTTTTAACGGCTGGGGATACCCAGCCGTTAAAACTATGGCTCTGCCGCAATTGAATAGTCGCTTTCTATATTGCGATACCCTTGATTTCTTTCAAATGTTTCTTTCTTATATATATAATTACTGACATCTTCAATAAGTCGTTTTAATAATTTGTCTGCTGTGCAGAAATCACCTTTCAGGATTGGCATGATTACAGTATCAAGCTCTTCAGAATTTTCATCTATTAGTAAATAGTTTTTTCTGTTCTTCTTTTTTGCGAAGTCGTCAAGACTTTCAAACGCTATGCGCACATACCGCTCTTGATTTTTCCGTTTGTTCTTACTATCAAGTGGGGCGGATATAATTTTAATTCTATCAAGGTGCTTTAAATCGACATCCTCAAAACGATAATCAACCAGAGAATATTTGGGGTGAAGATAGCGCATCAAAAAATCATGCCCTGTTTTTTGATAAATCAATGAAAGAATATTTATCACATTTTGATGACACTTTGCCATAACAGAACTTGCAAATTTAGCATCTTCATCATTTTTAATAGTATGCTTTACCGCATCCCAAATCGCTTTTGAATGCCAACTGATTACCTGCTCACCGCTTTCTTCTATTCTCAGCAACTCATCAACATCATTTTTTGTAAAACGATTATTCTTTGAACTGTTGCAACTACTACACATAGGCGCAAAATGTATGCTATGACAAAATCCGAGCGAGATGGGACCAATGTGGTCTGCACTCATGTGTTTTATTTTGTCACATATAGGGCAAAGCATAGGAGGTTGTTTATTGATTTCCCCCATCAGCCTATTTGCAAGATTGTAGTCACCATCTGACCATTCCTCGTATGCCCTACGATCTTGCGTATAGGTTTTCATATTTTCTTTATGCCTGCCCTTGTCCGTATTTTCTCTACAGCACAATCCGTCCGAATGAAATCCATCGTAACGGTCTGGGCTATTACTCATAACTCCAGGTGACAATATAGCAGCCTCTTTATCTACTAAATTAGTATAAGCATATTCTATAGCATCATGCAATGATAACCCATTTGGCAATCCTAATATCTCAGATATTTTCTCTAACCCATTTTGTAAATTAGAAGCACTTAGAATTATTTCACGTATTGTATAGTCTGTTTGTGATATACTCCAACCAAATGTTTCATTAATTCTATTCAGCAAGCGTTTCCCTGGATACTCATACAATATACTAAGTTCTTTACCACAACATTGACAAACGTGCTTTTTTGTAGGGTGAATAATGCGGGCAATTATTGCATAGCACCCTTTCCTTATTTCTATATTATGTTCCTTACATCTCGCATCCCACCAAGCTTGCCTTAACTTGCCTTTATGAGATTTACCAGTCACAACCCATTTTACACGCCCATCATTATCTCGCTCATAAAATAAGCCTTTATAGTTGGGGTGAGAAACGATGGATTCAGTATAGTTCTCAAACGATGGATTCCATGTTCTATCGGTATTATAAGTCTTCTCCATTTAGCAGTAAATCTAATTTCACATTAAGCGCATCAGCTATCTTCTTGGCATTTTGAAGCGAAATTGAACGTTCCGCCCGTTCAACCATACCGATATAAGTTCTATGAAGTCCTGCTCTAAAAGCCAACTCCTCCTGAGAAATCTTCAAGGCTTGCCTTGTTGCTTGAACATTCCTACCAAACTTTATTATTATTGGTTCTACTCGGCTCACTTTTTTGCGCTATATTTAGTATGCAAAATTAGATATGTAGTAAATTCAAATCAACATACTATGCGTAGCAATAAAATTCGCAAAGATACTTATTTACAATTAAATGAAGAAATTAAGAATTTTGTTTTGCTCATTTCATCACATTCCGCAGATGGAATAGGTTAGTTCGAGTTAGAAATTAGAAGTTAGATTTTTCTTAATCCGATACTGCTTTATATCATCACTTTTGCTCGATTCTGACTATTAACATAGGCGAAGTCGTGTGAATTATTTGTCGGATTTGGATATTTTAGTGCTCTTTTGAGGCTAAAAAAAAACCTATTTAATCCAATTTCAATCCAATTAACACCTAAAATAAAATAGGTGAAAATAGGATTTAATGGATTAAATAGGTGTTTTGATTTTGGACTTATTGGCCCCTTTAGGCCCAAGCAGTCCCTTCAGACCCAAGCGGACTCTTTAGACCCAAGCAGACCTTTTAGAACCTTTGGGACCGAAGCTGGCCTTTTGGGCTTGTCGGGGGGGCTGTTGGGGATGGGAAGCCCTCCCTTATAAGATAAGGGAGGGCTTCCCCAAGGGTCGTTAGTTGCCTAAAATCTTGTTGATGAGGGCGGTGACGTCGGAGGAGTTTACTTCGCCGTCGCCGTTCACGTCGCAGAGGTTGACAGGGTATGACTCTGTGCCGAGAAGGTGGTTGATGAGGGCGGTAGCGTCGGAGGTGTTCACTTCGTCGTCGCCGTTAATGTCGCCGATTGCGGGCTTTTCGGTGCGGTAAACGAATTTCACTACTGGTCCCCATTCGGTGGTGTGGGCTGCGCCGTCGAGTCCTTCGTATGCCGTTTTCACGCGTGCGTAGTATGTTTTGCCGTCAGTCATCTTCTTGCTGTTCACCTTGATGTTGTCGGCAGTGAGAGAAGTCTTGGTGGCTCCGTCTTTGAGTGTTTCCACAAAGCGGGTGCGGCCCCAAGTGGTGGCAGAGGTGCTGATTTCAATTTGGTAGCTGGTAGCCCAACTTTGTGGCTTCACTTCCACATACTCGCCCTTGTAGATTTCACCACCTTCGGTTGGGCGAAGCAGGTGCGCTGCCAAGTGCACGATGGTGAAGCGAACAGGGAGCGACACCATTTTCTGGCCATCTACGGTGAGGCGAACACGCATATAGCAGGTGATGCCTGATTCGAGTTTGCCGTCGGGAATAGCCAATTCGCCATTGGCTGATTTGCCGGTGTAGAGAATGTTTTGGAATGCTTCATCGTCAGAGATTTCCACTGTTGCTTCGTTGGTAGAGTTTACATTGTACCACTTGGCGGTGAAATCAGGAGCCACTTCCTCCTCGCCATCGGCAGGGTAGGTGACTGTGAGCAACTTTGGCACGATAGTGCGGATTTCGCTCACGCCGCAGTAATGATTAGCCTCGCAAGCCTGCACCCGCCAGTATTGGTTGGTTTCGTGGCGAAGTTGTGAGAATTGGAGCGCAGATGCGACTGTGTCGGTGGTGGTGTAGCGTTCCACCACATTGCCGAAGTCGGCATCGTTGCTGATTTCCACCACATAGTTGGCGGCGTCTTTCACCTTATGCCAAGAGAAAGTGAAAGGCATGTCGATAGTGGCTTCGTTGGCAGGACCGATGAGTACAGGGTTACCGAGAGCCTTCAAACTGCTGCCGAGGAACACAGGCTCGTATTCGTTGCCCACGCGGTCGACCACGCACACGGCATATTGCCACTCGTTGCTTTGGTATTCAACCGGAATTTTGTAGCTGGTGGTGTAACTCATATCCAAGAGATATTCCACTTGCTTGGTGAATGTGGCAGGATTCATTGATGCTGGGAAGGCATACACAGAGTAGCGCACATTGTCGTAGCCATTCCAAGAGAGTGTGCCACCGCTGTATGCGAGGTTGGTCACCAAACCGGGGTTGTTGCCTTGCTTCCAAGGGAGCGCAGGCACAAGGGCAGGGCGGGTGTAAACGGTGTTGCGCAAGTAGCTTGCCAGCGAGTTGGGGTTGCGCATGTAGAGGTATTTGCAAGAATAGTAAATCGAGCCAAATGCGCCGTCGAGCGACGATGTGCGGTTGATTTCGGCTTGGTTGGCATATTCCACATAGGTGTTGGCATCGCTTTCAACCTTCATACTGGAAATAGAGGTGGAAATATACACATGGCGGCCAAATTTCTTCACCACCTTGCCCCACCATGGAGTGATGGTGGAATAGTCGGCTTTCGCACCGATTTTCCAATACACCTGTGGCGAGATGTAGTCGAGGGTTTGGCTCGAAATCCATGCCAGAGGGTCGGAGAAAATACCGTCGTATTGCCAGTCGGAAGAACCAGATGGGCAAGGCTCAACGCCATATTTCGATGCCACTGAGCCGTCTGTGGCAGCCACACCGGCAGGAGAGATACCGAAGCGCACCCAAGGCTTCACGGTTTGGATCATATCGTAAACTGATTTCACCATGCGGTTCACGTTGTCGCGTCGCCAGTCGCCGATGCTCATGCTTGTGCCTGAGTTTTTCCACTCATCGTAGTCTTCGGCGGTGCTGTTGTTGGGAATGCCGTTGGGGTAGAAATAGTCGTCGTAGAGAATACCGTCCACATCATAGTTGGTGATGATTTCACGGCACACATCGGTGATGCGGTCGATGGTCCACTGCTGTGCAGGGTCGAGAATGATAGTGTTGCCGTAGGTGAGCAAGTGACCGTCTTCTCTCAATTTATTGTCGGCTGCGGTGGTCCAGTTGGCTCCTGTGGAGAAGCGGTAAGGATTCACCCACGCATGACACTCCATGCCGCGCTTATGACATTCCTCCACCACAAATTGCAGAGGGTCGTAACTTGGAGCCTTGCCACGAGTGCCAGTCAGATAACTCGACCATGGCTCGTAGCTCGACTTATACATAGCGTCGCACATGGAGCGCACTTGGAAGTTGACTGCGTTGAAGTTGTTGCGCTTCAGCGAGTCGAGCATACGAATCATTGATGCTTTCTGCACTTCGGCGTTCATGTTGTTAGCTTCGTTGTCGTTGGCATCGCGAGGCCAGTCGAGTGCCCAAACTGTAGCCACCCAAGCCGAGCGAAATTCACGCTTGGGCACGCTGTAAGTGCCAGCCGCTTGTGCTGCAAATCCGAGCAGGAGGAAAGCGGCGAAAAATAAATGTCTAAATTTCATTTTGTATAAAAGTATAAAAGTTGATATTTGAATAGTAATACGAAGGGATTATTCAGTGAAGGAAGGGGCGTATTCGTTGCCGTAGCGGTCGAGTGGGCAAACGGCAAACTGGTAGGCTGCTCGCAGATGGGCAGGAATGGTGTAGGTCACCATTTCGCCGCCACGCTCTGGGTTATACACCATGCCGAGCAGATATTTCACTTCGGTGCTGAACTGGGCTTTGTCAACCGTCTTCGGGAACGCATACACCGTGTAGCGGCAGCGTGGAATCAGTTGCCAAGTGAGTAGATTGCCCTTTTGCTTGAGGAAATTCACCACTGGGGCTTTGCGTGCCACATTGTTGCGCCAAGGGGTGAGCGGCATCAGCGATGGATACTGGTAAACGGTGCGCTTGAGGTAGTGGCAAAGTTGCTCGCTCAAGCCGGGCTTGTTGTAGAGATTACGCACCGACCAGAATATGGTGCCGCCTTGGTCTTTAGCGCAATTTCTGCGCAAAATCTCCATTTCGGCAGCCCATTCGGGAAACTCGCTGGTGGTCATCAACTTGTCGATACACATCGACACGAAAGCCTGGCGCGAGAATTTTCTCGCCGTTTTGCACCACCATGGTGCCACAAGGCTGAAATCGGCGCGCTTGAAGCCTATTTTCCAATACACCTGTGGGGCGATAAAGTCGATAAGGTGACCTTTCAGCCACGACACCGGGTCGGAGAAAATGCCGTTATACTGCCAGTCGCTGCCCGATGGGCATGGGTCGATGCCGTATTTGTCGGCAAGCGATTGGCTGGTGCAAGCCACGCCGGCAGGGGAGATGCCGAAGCGCACCCATGGCTTTTCGCGCTGAATCATATTGTAAACGGCCTTCACCATTCGGTTCACATTCTCGCGTCGCCAGTCGCCAATGCTCAGGTCGGTGCCTGAGTTTTGCCACTCCTTGTAGTCGGGTGCCGCCACCGACGAGGCGATGCCGTTGGGGTAGAAATAGTCGTCGTAGAGAATGCCATCGACATCGTATTTGGTGACCACCTCACGGCACACATTCACAATGCGGTCGATGGTCCACTGCTGGGCAGGGTCGAGGATATAGAATTTGCCCCATCGGAGCAGATGCCTTTTCGCCTCCTGGTCGCGCTCGGTGTTCCACATTTTAGTGATGCAGAAGCGGTAGGGGTTGATCCATGCGTGGATTTCCATGCCGCGCTTGTGACATTCGCTCACGGCAAAGGCGAGTGGGTCGTAGCCCGGATGCTTGCCACGAGTGCCGGTCAGATAACTCGACCACGGCTCGTAGCTCGACTTGTAGAATGCGTCGCTCATGGAGCGCACTTGCAGGTTGATGGCGTTGAAATTGTTGTTTTTCAGCGAATCGAGCATTCGCACCAGTTCTGCCTTTTGGCGTTCGGCAGGTGCGCCCTGTTTTGGCCAGTCGATGCCCCACACCGTCGAAACCCACGCCGAGCGCAGTTCACGCTTGGGTGGCATGGCGCTTTGTGGCAATCGCTGTGCGAAAGCCGCAAGGACAAAAGTGAGCAGTAGAGAAAATGCAATTATTCTTTTCATTGCTATATGTGATTATAAATTGTTGTTGAGTCGGAACAGTTCGAAAGCGTTTCGGGTGGTGATTTCGTCGATTTCTGCTGGTGATACGCCCATTTCTGCCGCCACGAAATTGCAAACGTGGGCGGTGAAGGCGCTTTCGTTGCGCTTGCCGCGCTTCGGCACAGGGGCGAGGTATGGTGCATCGGTTTCGAGCAGCAGCCTATCAAGCCCAATCACGGGCAGATTGGCTTTCACCTCGCTTTTCTTAAACGTGACAATGCCGTTCACACCGAAATAGAAGTCGCCGCGCTTGCGAATGGCTTCGATGTCGGCAGGGGTGCCGGTAAAACTGTGGAACACGCCCTTGGGGAGCGGTTCGCCGAAGTTGTCCATCACCTCCAGACACTCAGCCACGCCATCGCGGCAGTGAATGATGAATGGCAGGTCGAACTCCTTGCACCAGCGTAGCTGCGTGTCGAGCGCTTCGATTTGCTCATCACGCTTGTCTTGCTCCCAATAGAGGTCGATGCCTATCTCGCCCACAGCCACGAAGGGCATAGTGCCCTCGGCAAGCATTTGGTGCATGGCCTGCAACTGCTCGTGGTAGTCGTCGCCGATTTCTTCGGGGTGCAGCCCGATGGTCATCGACACAAACTGGGGGTGTGCATCGTAAACTGCCTTCAGGCGGCTGATGCTTTCGAGGTTCTCGTTGGGCATCACGATGTGTGTGACGCCGGCTTCACGCGCACGAAGCAGCATTTCTTCGCTGTCGGTGTCGAAAGCATCGCAATAGATGTGGCTATGGCTGTCAATCATTATTTCTTGCGGTCAACCAAGCCTTTGATGAGTTGAACAAATGCCTCGCGTGCCTCATCGCTCATTTCCACTTTGCTGAGTGCTTCGAAAGCCATGTCGTCGTATTGCTTGATGGCTTCGTCGGCAGCCTCGCGCATACCCAGTCGCTCGTAGAGTGCAGTCACGGCTGGCACTTTCTCGCTGCGAAGTGCGTAGTCGTTGTTGATCCAGCGGCGGAGTTCGTTGGCATCGTCGCCTTGTGCCTTTTGCATAGCGCCAATCAGAAGGAATGTCTTCTTGTTGTTCATGATGTCGCCGCCGATAGCCTTGCCGAAGGTGGCTTCATCGCCCCACACGTCGAGCACGTCGTCTTGGAGTTGGAAAGCGAGACCGAGATACAGACCGGTTTCGTAAAGTGCCTGTGCGTTGGCTTCGGAAGCACCAGCGATGAGCGCGCCCATCTTGCATGCACAGCCAATCAGCACCGATGTTTTCAGGCGAATCATGTCGATATATTCTTCAAGGGTCACATTGTTGCGCACCTCAAAGTCCATATCGTATTGCTGACCTTCGTATATTTCCATTGCGGTCTGGTTGAACAGACGCATTATTTCGGGTAGCACGGCAGGTTCCACTTGCGCCACATACTGACTGCTCATGGTGAGCATTGCGTCGCCAGAGAGAATGGCGGTGTTGTCGTTCCAACGGCGATGCACAGTGGGCTTGCCACGGCGCACATCGGCGTTGTCCATCACATCGTCGTGAAGAAGGGTGAAATTGTGGAAAAGTTCCAGACCCACAGCAGGCTTAATAGCCTTTTTCACATCGCCTCCCATGGCTTCGCAAGCCATCAGCACCAATGCCGGACGCAGACGCTTGCCGCCCAAGTCCATAGTGTAGGCGATAGGTTCGTAAAGTCCATTAGGAGTGGCTGGATAAGGAATGGCGGCGATTTCATCGTTTGCCAATTTTCTGTATTCTTCAAGAGATAACATAGTCGGAAATTTTTTTTTGTGGATTTAATCGTTTTTTGAAAAAAGAGTTTTTGCCATTCGTGGCGACTTCTGAATGAGCGTTTCGCGGAAAGTTTCGTCGAAGTCCTGTGCTGCTACGCTGTCGCCGTCGAGCAGAAACTGGCTGCGCATGGCTTCGGCTTTGAGCAGTTCGCTCTGCATAGCCATCGTGTCGGTGGAATCAACTGCCACGAGGCGTGCCACGGCATCTACCGCCTGGACTTGCGCCTTCACGCTGTTGGGCGAGTGCTTTTTGCCGCACGCCACGGCTCCGCACATCACCGCCATCGCCACCACAATGTAGAATAAATGTCTCATATCAGTATATAATTATTCAATCTACAAAGATACAAAAAGAAATTAGAAATAAGAGGTTAGAAGTTAGAAATTAGAGGATAGATGTTGGAAATTAGAGGTTAGATTTTTAGAAGTAAAGGAGTTAAGAAGTTGAAGAAGTTAAGACGATAGTTCCGATAGTTCCGATAGTTCCGATAGTTCTGAGTTCTCCGAGTTCTCGGAGCACTCCGAACGCCCCCATACACAAAAAAAAGCGACCGAGGCCGCTTTGGAGGATTTATAGATATTTGTCGAGCGTGTCTTTTGGCTCAATCCTGTTGCCCAACCTTGCCACCCAATACACCAGTCCAATAAGGGCGAGCACTCCACCGGCTAAACCGATGTAGGAGATGGAGAGGTCTGAGCAGATGGCTCCACCGAAAAATGCTCCGCTGCCAATGCCCAAGTTGAAGATGCCAGAGAAAATCGACATTGCCACTGGGGTGCTTTCGGGGGTGGTGACGAGAATCATGTTGCTTTGCATCGCCACATTGTAGGCTGTGGCAGTGGCTCCCCACACGGCAAGCAGCACAATCACGGGCAAAAAGCCCGACGACACGGGGTAGAGCAGCAAAAGGCATAGCGCCATGGCTGCCACGTTTACGGTGATAAACAGTTTGCGGTTGCGGTTGTAGTATTTCGAAAATGCGATGCTGCCCAAAAGCCCTGCGCCACCAAACACCATCAGCGCAGTGGTTACCCAGTCGTCGGGCATGAGCGACACTTGCTTCAGGAATGGTTCAATATAACTGTATGCCACATATATGGCGCTCGAAATGAGTAGCGTGAATAGATATAGTCCCATGATGCCCTTGTGGCGTAGCAGTTCGGGCAACTTTTTCGGTGAAAATCCGCCACCGCTCGGCACCTTTGGCAAGCGCCACGCTATGTAGAGGAAGGTGAGGGCAGAGAATACGCCAATGCTGAAAAACGTCATTCGCCAACCCACATGCAGACCAATCACACGGCCTAAGGGCATACCCAAAATCATGGCTATCGACGACCCTGTGACCACCATGCTTAGGGCAATAGAACGGTAGCGGTCGGGCACAATGCGCACGGCAATGGGCGAAATCACCGACCAAAATACAGCATGGGCACACGCCACGCCTATGCGAGCGCATATCAGCATCGCAAAACTTGTGGATAAATACGACATGAATTGAAACGCCGTGAAAATGCCCAGCAGCCAAAGCATCAGCCGCTTCATTTCCATTTTAGATACCAGCAGCATCAAAGGCAGCGACAATATCATCACAGCCCACGCATACAGGGATATAAGCATACCTACCGAGGCTTCGGTCAGTCCGAAATCGTTTTTAATGTCGGTGAGCAAGCCAATAGGCACAAATTCTGATGTGTTGAAGATAAATGTTGCAAAAGAGAGTCCGAGCAACGCCAACCAGTTTCCCAACTTCATTTTCTCGTTCATACCGCTAACAAATTTTTAGTCTAATTGAATTTCCGGCTGCAAAGTTACTGCTATTTCTCCAATTATCCCCACCCCAACACCATCAAAGGGACGGTTCTTTTGATGGTGTCGCTATTTAATCAATTAAAAACCAACTAAATACACAAATGTAAAAATCCTGTAAAATCACACATTCCACAAAATCTCGAATTTTGATAATGACAACTTTACATACCAAAGGGACGGTTCTTCTGGTATGCTTTTGTTGCAATAAGTAAGCAATGTGTCAACGCAAACCAAAGGGACGGCTCTTCTGGTATGCTTTTGTTGCACTAAGTGAGCAATGTGTCAACGCATTTGAAATATGTCAGAGGCATTTGCCTACATGATAACGCACATTCATTCCGCATAAGCGCATTTTTTGTATATTAGGTGTGCTGTATGTGTTTGTATTTCAATCAGATATTGAAATACAAACCGAAAGAACCGTCCCTTTGGTTTGTTTTGTGACTTGCTATCAAAGTCTATGGACGGAGACAAAAACGCGTTTGATGAATTTGTGGCGGCAATTGATTCCCTAGACGGTGTGTATGCTTATGACCACTGTATGAGGGTTTCTAAAGTGGCTGAATCACTTGATGAAAAAACGCTGCAATCGTATTTGTCACAGTCTAATAAGCAAGAATTGTATAAACTATGGAATTGCCTTGATTGCACTATAAGTTTCCAAGATGAGTATGATTTGTCAACAAAAGAAATTAAAAAAATAGAAAAGATAATGAAGCTTATTGAGATGCGTATGGAAAAGTTGTGAAAACAGAAATAAGTGGCATAAAAATCTCCGCAAAAATATTCGTGTGATTTGTGAAATTTGTGGTTTTAAAGCCAGCCACAAATTTTCACGAATTATTTGTGGGCTAAATGGCCTGTTTCTCAATAATTTTACATACCTTTGCCTATATGCGTTCCAAAAAACCCTTCGTGTCATGACAGCCTGTACTCCACATCGCCACACCAAAAAACGGCTAATAAAAACCGTTGGAGCGCACACGCCGTGCTCCTGTGGCTACATACAGGGTGGGGAACTGTATTTTTACATCAAGGACTATCAGGGCAATGTGCGCGTGGTGCTCAATCAAGCTAACCAACCAGTGGAGGTGAACAGCTACTATCCCTATGGTGGCTTAATGGCTGCCACCACCACCGAAGGCGCCCAGCCCTATAAGTACAGCGCCAAAGAGCTCGACCGAGAAAACGGCCTCGACCTCTACGACAGCCAAGCCCGGTGGTACGCCCCGCAAATAGGCCGCACCTCCACCCTCGACCCCATGGCAGAGAAATACCCCCACCTCAGCCCCTACCTCTGGTGCGCCGCCAACCCCAATAGGTATAATCACGGTCATAAATATTGCATTGCTGATAGAAAATCATTTCCACTTTATTATAAGGGAATCAACCCCCAAAAAGAAAGATGACAAACTAAAAAAACAAAGGCAGCCATAACATCAATCATACAATGCACAATATGTTTCTACCAGACTCCACCCCATATTTGCCAGCAAGTACATTTATAGCTATTCGTTATAACAACCCTAAAGGAATATACATAAGGAAAAAATGAAATACAAAATTAAACTTATTACATCTTTTTGGTTTGCTCTTCAAGGAGCGTTGATGATATTTTGGCCTCTGTATATGTATTCATATGCAGGTCTGAAGCTTACAGAAATGTTTGTTTTAGGCAGCTTTTTACTGCCAATTGCACTGCTATTCAATATTAGAAAACCAATAATTAAAAGATTATCTCTTGTCTTATTACTGTTGTATACCATTTTTGTAGCTGTTTTTGGAATGATGTTAATATTGGTTGCCAGCCCAAAAATTTGGGCTGCCTGGGTAATATTTTTTATTATTATTTCTGATTTAGCACTCATTTTATTTAATTGCTTTTCACAAAAAGAATAATCAGTCTAATTCTGTCTAATTTTTTAAATCCGATTTTATCTGCAATGGTAGTTGAAAACTTCAATTTATTTGTGCGTCTATACAAACCAAAGGGACGGTTCTTCTGGTATGCTTTTGTTGCAATAAGTAAGCAATGTGTC
>OIYV01000588.1_pt1 | contig 20321 bp, 19 predicted proteins | sample 1588251 | NCBI WGS metagenome assembly OIYV01 (sample SAMN03283282) | human gut metagenome | biome: human-associated habitat; material: feces | host: Homo sapiens | place: Peru | collected 2012
AAACACAAATGTTAGATTCAAACCTGTTTAAAATTTTTACAGGTGTTTACAATGATTTTCGCGCAAAAGCTCGTGAAGATTATATGTTTGAACTTGATCCTTTAGAATATGAAGATTTTGTTGATGCTGTAAAAAAAGAATACGTAAAATGTATTGTTTTATTAGAAAATCATATTCCGACTGCATTTTTGGTTTATACTTCTGCAATTTCGGAATCTATTGAATTAAATGTTATCCATTGTTTAGGTAATGAAGATTTATTTTCAAAACGTAAACTGTTAATGGAAAGATTTTTACAAGAAACAGAAACTGAAAGAAAAGAAAAAGTTGTTTGCTACCCATTATTAGGTGTACAATCAGATTTTACAAGCGATATAGCACACTTTGGATTTAAGTTTGTTGGACTTGCAGTTCTTAGATTTATGATGGATAACAAAAATTCAGAAGAAATTTTAAATAGTGTAGCTCAAACTCCTCAAGATGAAAGTTATACAATTACAACTTGGGAAGATATGTATTTTGATAAAGCTGTTGAAGTTATTCATGAAGGATTTTCAACCGCTTCAGACGCATTATTTGACCCTCGTTACAAATCTGTTGAAGGAACAAATGATATTTTAGATAAAGTTGTAAACGGCATTTACGGTGAGTTTTTACCTGAAGCAACAAGTGTTTTATTACATAATGGAAGACCTTGTGGTTTCTGTTTTGCGAATGTTACAGGTGGTAAAATTGCAAATATACCGCTTGTTTCAATTGAAAAAGAACATAAGGGTAAAGGTTTGGCAAAATATTTGATTAAAAAAACTGTTGAAACAATTTTGAAAAAAGTTCAATCTGGCGAAAGAGATTTTACGGAAGTGAACGTATCAGCAGAAACAAACAATATTCCAGCATTAAAAATGTATAGACATATAGGTTTTAAAGAAGATTATAGTTACCCTCAATCATATTTGCCTATATCGTAGTGTTATAAAACATTTCAATAATGGCATGTATAAATTATGGAAAATGTTAATTGGCTAAAATTAAAATTAAACCAAAAAATGATGAATTTGCAAAGTGCAAAAACAGACATTAATACAAATTCACCGTCAGGTTCTGTTGCAAATAATTTGGTTCAAAAAACGCATAATAACATTGTAAATAATTTTCAACGTCAATACATAAACCCTCAACAATTAAGAATGAATAATCTTGCAAGTATTGACAGAGCGGTTTATATTAAAAATTTACTTAATCTACCTAAAAATATGGTGGAATTGTTGGTAATGGTTCAAAATAACGGTAAAATGCCACAAATTAAGCCTGCTCCAGAGCAAAATCAACCCCAAACTCAACCACCCAATGTTGAAAACAAACCAAATACACCACAAAAACCAGAACTAAATAAACCAAATAATCAACCGAATAATCCTTCTGTAATAGGTAATAAGCCTCAGCCAAAACCACTTGTAAAGCCAGAACAAAATGTTTTTAAACAGGAAAATATTCAACAAGAAAATAAAACTCAAGAATTTTTGAATGATAAAAAACAAATTATACAGGATAAAGTGTTTAACAAGGCTGATAATTTGGTTCAAAATGCAAAACAAAATATAAGAAATGAAATGTTGAATAACCCTCATAAGCAGTTAAACAACGCCGTTAGAAATAATATTCGACATAATAATATTCTGTTCAATAATATGCAATCGCAAACTGCCGAAGATATGGAATGGGTTCAGCAAATTCAGGCTAATAATCAGAAAACACAAGGTATGACGCCAGAAGAATTGGCAAACTTTAAGCAACAACTTGCTTCTCAGCTTAATTCTAATGTGAATTTGTCGCATGTTTCAGCTTTTTTGCAAAAAAATAGTAAAATGGCAATGAACAAAATGGTTTCTATGATGACAATGGCGACTGCACAAGGTATGACAGACATTAAACCTTTGCAAGATACAGTAAACGTAATTAATGCAAGTGTTTCAGCGACTTCTCAAAATGATGCAACTCAAACTCTTAAAAATTTGATGCTTTTGTATCTTCCTTGGCTACCTTTGCAAGAAGGCGTTGGTTTTGATTTAGAAATCGAACAGAACGAAGAATCAATTGATGCAGATACGTTTATAAAAATTCTTATAACAACAGTAAATTACGGTAATTTGCAAGCAACTGTAAGCCTTGTTTTAGGTAATTCCGTAGATATTGAAATTGTTTGTTCTGAAAAATTCCCTAAAAAAGAATTATTTAAACGTTTGCAAAAAGAAGGTTCACAACACTCTATGCAAACGGTAATTGACATTAAAGAGCAAAAACCACAAGAGCAAATTGATACTATTAATCCTAAGGCAAAAGTTAATTTGTCAAACGTAAATCAGGTTAATCCTTATTTGTTGTTAATGTCGCACGCAATTATTAGGCATACAATTGAACTTGATGCAACAATATCCATAGGAAGCCAACCAATTGACGATTAGATTATTTTTCCAAAGTGAAAACGTCAATGGCTTCGTTGTTTAAGCTATATTCGCCAAGTCCAGAAATTTTGTATGGTTTTTCTTTAAGCATTTCGTATTTGTTTTTGAAATCCGCCAACGCCATAATTTTGTTAGGCAAAGCAATAGAGATGAGCTTTTGAAGTTTTGGCAAATAAGTTTCTTTATCGGTTGTTCTATTTGCAATACAAACAGCGCAACTTAGGCGGAATTTTATTTTGAAATTTTTTAATTCTTCTTTTGTTTGAGCGCTGAATTCATAAATTTTATCAAAAATTTTGTTGCAATCATCAAAGTTTTCGAAATAAATTAGCATACCATTTTCGAGTTGTGAATAAGTCAGTTTAAAATTTTGTAGCAAAGTATTTCTAAGTAAAGTACGATATTCAATCATTTTTGTTGGAATATCAACCTTTTTTTCTTCTGCAATTGCAAAATTGTCAACAACCTGCTCCATTTTCATTGTGAAATATAAAGTAAATTGTTTATTATTTTTTTCAATTTGTTCAACCTTTTTTTCAAGATTTTTGTTAAATCTTGCTTCATATCTTCTAACACCATCTTGATGAACTCTTTCGTATATTTGTTCAAATTCAATAATAAAATTAATGATATAAACGATTAAGCCAGCGAAAATCATTAATTCTATTGCAACAACGGCAAGAGTGAAATCGACTGGAATAATTTCAAAATGAGGTTTGTAAAAATTACTTTGAAATTGGTAAAGTGTGTCAAAAAAGGCTTGAATTTGTTCAGGGAGTTTGATTGTCATTAATTGCAAAATGAAATCAATCATTGTTAGTAATGCTATTAAGATTAAACAAAATTGTAATCCTTTAAATCCTGTGATTGTAGCGTTGAATGCTTTTTTTATAAATTTATACAAAGTCTTTCTCCATTATTTAATATTATTTTCTGTTATTTTTTTGTTGTTTTCTGAACCAGTAATAAATAGCTCTTGCAACGCGGTGAGAACTGTGTCTTACAAGTCCTTCTCTGCTTTCTTCAATTAATTTTTTTTCAACAATATCAACTTTAATATTGTATCTGTCAAGAATAACAGGCATTTGACCGCATTTTTCGTATTTATCAGCCATATTTTGTGGTAAAACATTGTTTACAAGCACTGCATCAATTAATTTATCGCTATCAGCGTGTTTGTATAATGCGTTAATATGGTCTGAAACAGCGAAATTATCTGTTTCTCCAGGTTGTGTCATAATATTGCATACATAAATCTTTTTAGCAGAAGATTTAACGATTTCTTCTGAAATTTCTTTAATTAAAAGATTTGGAATAACGCTTGTATAAAGACTTCCAGGTCCTAAGATAATTAAATCCGCATCTTTAATAGCCAAAATAACATCTTCTAAAGCCTTGCAATTAGAAGGTTCTGTGAATAATCGTTTAATTTTTTTATGAACTTCCGGAATTGAAGATTCACCATGAACAACCGTTCCATCTTCAAATTCTGCTGCAAGACGCATATCATCTAATGTTGAAGGTAATACTCTGCCTCTAATAGACAATACGTTTGAAGATTCTTTTACAGCTCTAACCATATCACCTGTAATTGAGCAAAGAGCAGTTAAGAATAAGTTACCGAAACTATGCCCTTTTAAGCCTTCGCCTGTATTAAAACGATATTGGAATAATTTTGTAATTAAGTCTTCATTATCAGCCAAAGCTGCAATACAGTTTCTGATATCCCCAGGAGGTAAAACACCCATTTCTTCACGTAATCTGCCTGAGCTACCGCCGTCATCACCAACTGTTACAACTGCTGTGATATTGTTTGTAATTCTTTTGATACCTTTTAATAGCATAGATAAACCTGTACCGCCACCGATAGCAACGATTTTAGGTCCTCTGTTTAATTTTCTTCTTCTGTATAAATTTTCTAATAGAGTTTCTTTTTCTCTGCCGTTGTGAGTGTCTAACATCGAAATGTTAGTTTTTTGCCATCCTTTGAAGAATAACAAAGCACCACCAATTGTAATTACAACAGCTAAAATATCTGTAGGAACTACAAGAGCTATTTTTCTGATAAATTCCATGATGAAATAAACCGGTCTTAAGTTAAAGAAAATCATTAAACCGATTGTAATTAACAATGAACCTAAAAAGATTAATGCAAACCATCTTTTAATTTCTAGCCCCGGTAGTAACCAACCGGCTTCTTTCATTTTATCCTTAAATGTATCCTTAAAATTATTATTCATATTTCCATTACCTTCTATTGCGTGTTTTTATAAATTATTCTGCCCAACCTGAATTTTTAACCTTGATGTAGTTTACGGGTTCAGGGGTAATTAATGTTTTTGCTGTTTTGATTATTTCAACAGAATTTTCATACTTATTAGAGAAGTGAATTGAATCAGCTTCAACGATAGTTTTTCCGTCTAAGTTGTTATTGATTTCACTTGTAGAAAGTAAGTGTTTTAATCTGTTGATATTGAAATCTAAATTTGAATTATCTTTTGCATCAAAATCAATTGAACCGTCAGAGTTGTAGGATTTGTCTAAGAACAATTCTTGTGCTGTAGTAATTCCAACATATTCGCCGACTTTCTTAGTTACATCGCCGGATGCTCCGTAGTAAACAAGCCATTGAGAGCATTTTTTAATTGCTTTTGCAACATTGCAAGCAAAAGTGAAATCAGTCGCACATTGTTTATACATAGCGCCGTGTGGTCTTACGTGTTCAATTTCAAGACCTAAAGTTTTTGCATAAGATGCAATTGCGCCAACTTGGTAGATTACAAGAGCTTCAATTTCTTCTTCTGAAAGTTGCATTTCTCTATATCCAAAACCTTGAATATCATCAAAACCAATGTGGGCACCAACTACAATATTTTTTTCTTTAGCTTGTAGCAAAGCATTTTTTATAATTAACGGATCGCCGGCATGAAATCCACAAGAGATGTTAACAGAACTAACATAGTCTAAAAGGTCATATTCAGCGTTATTTTTATAAATACCGAAACTTTGTGCTAAGTCACAGTTGAAATCGATATTTTTAATTTGTTTTTTTTCTAATGTTTCTTGCATAATTGTCCTCTATTTTAGTAATATTATACATAATAAAGAAATATAATCTATAACTTTACATTATTTTAATATGCCTGTAATGTTTGCACTAAAATAATTCTGCATTAAAGAAGATTCCTTCTTCAGATACTTCCTCAAAAAGTTCTTCTTCTTTTTTTAATGATTGAACTGTGTGTGGATGCAAATCAATAAAAACGTCAAAATCTTCTTCAATTTTGCCGATTATACGCCAAATTTTTTCACGTTGTTCCTTTGATTGTTCTTTGTTGAAAATGGCAACTAGTTCAATATCTTCATCTTCGTGCATTTTTCCATCTAAAAACAAGCCAAACAAATATATTCCGCTGAAATCACTATGGTATTCAGCTTTTAAATCCTTGATTAATTCGACAATGATGTCGTCAATCTTGTTAGCCATTTTTAATAAGACTCCCAAGTTCTTCACGTTTTGCAGAAATTTGTTCAGAATTTGCAAGATTTTTTACGGAAACCGTTCCGTTTTGAATTTCATCTTCACCCAAAATTACAGCAAATCGAGCAACTTTTGATGCTTTTTCAAGTTGTTTTGTGAATTTTTTATTTGTCATATCAAAATCAACAGACAAGCCGGATTTTCTCATATCGCCAACAAGTTTAATGGCTTCTTCTTGGTTTGTTGAAACAACGTAAGCGTCAAGTTTTGGGGCTTCTCTTGCAGGTAAAAGTGAAATTAAACGTTCCATTCCCATTGCAAAACCAACAGCCGGAGTATCTTCTCCACCTAAATTTCTAACCAAACTATCATAACGTCCACCACCGCAAACGGCGTTTTGTGAGCCTAAGTTATTTGATTTGATTTCAAAAACTGTTCTGTTATAATAATCCAAACCTCTTACCAAAAGCTTGTTTACAGAATATTTAATTCCTAAAACATCTAAATATTTTTTTACTGCTTCAAAGTGGTCATGACATTCCGGACATATAAATTCTGATGTAATAACCTCCTTAACTTCAGGTTTTTCATAAATTGCTTTACAATCTTCAACTTTACAGTCTAACAAACGCAATGGATTTTTTTCATAACGTTTTTGACAATCAGGACAAAGGTCTTTTAAATATGGCTTTAAGACTGCTTTTAATTTTGTTTTATATTCTTCACGGCAAGTAGGACAGCCCAAAGAATTGATTTCTACGTCTAAATCGTTCAAACCGATTTCGTTTAAATAACTTACAGCAAGTGAAATAGCTTCAACATCAGCTGTAGGTTGAGCAATGCCGAACATTTCCATACCAACTTGGTGGAATTGTCTTTGGCGACCTGCTTGTGGTCGTTCGTATCTGAACATCGGTCCTTTGTACCATAATTTTACCGGTGCAGGAAGTCTGTGCATACCGTTTTCAATGTAAGAACGAACAACACCGGCTGTATTTTCAGGACGAAGTGTAAGAGAACGTTCTGATTTTTCAAACGTATACATTTCCTTGTTTACGATGTCTGTTGTATCGCCAACACCACGAGCAAAAAGTTCTGTTGCTTCAAAAATTGGTGTTCTAATTTCTTTAAATCCAGCTTTTGAGAAAACTCTGTTTGCTGTGTCTTCAATAAAGTGCCAACTATCCATTTCTGTTGGCAAAATGTCCTTTGTACCTTTTTGTACTGTAATTATCTTAGCCATAGAAAAATGTTAGTACAAATAAGTGAAGATGGCAAGCGATATCAAAAATTGCTTCGGATGTTTTGTTTGAGTTATCATGTAGTTAAGAGGAATTAAAAATGTATAACATAAAATCACTTAAAGCCGAAGAATTTATTAATGACGGCGAAATTTTGTCTACGATTGAATATGCTGAACAAAATAAAAATAACAAAGAACTAATCGAAGAAATTTTGAAAAAAGCTGAAGAACGAAAAGGCTTGTCACATAGAGATGCAAGTGTTTTGTTAGCTTGTGAAGACGAAGAAATTAATAAAAAAATCTACAAATTGGCAGAACAAATTAAAAAAGATTTTTACGGAAACAGAATTGTACTATTTGCTCCTCTTTATCTTTCAAATTATTGTGTAAATGGTTGTGTATATTGCCCATATCACGCAAAAAATAAAGATATTCCCCGTAAAAAAATGACTCAAGAAGAAATTGAACGAGAAGTTATCGCTCTTCAAGATATGGGACATAAACGACTTGCAATTGAAACAGGTGAAGATCCTGTAAATAATCCAATTGAGTATATTTTAGAAAGTTTAAAAACAATTTATGGCGTAAAGCACAAAAACGGTGCAATTCGTCGTGCAAATGTTAATATTGCTGCAACTACCGTTGAAAACTATCGAAAATTAAAAGAAGCAGGTATTGGAACATATATTTTATTCCAAGAAACTTATAACAAAGAACGTTATGAACGTTTGCACCCAACAGGTCCAAAACATAACTATGCTTACCACACAGAAGCAATGGATAGAGCAATGGAAGGTGGAATTGATGATGTAGGTTTAGGTGTTTTATTCGGACTTTCAACTTACAAATATGAATTTGCCGGACTTTTAATGCATGCAGAACACCTAGAAGCTGTATATGGTGTTGGTCCTCATACAATTAGTGTTCCAAGAATTAGAAAAGCTAACGACATTGATCCAAGTGCTTTTAAAAATGGTATTAATGACGACACTTTCTGTAAAATTGTAGCTTGTATCAGAATAGCAGTGCCTTATACAGGTATGATTGTTTCAACAAGAGAATCAAAAGAAGTTAGAGAAAGAGTTTTGCATTTAGGTATTTCTCAAATCTCCGGTGGCTCAAAAACTTCTGTAGGTGGATATGATGAAAACGATTATACAGAAGAGGATTCATCACAATTTGATGTTACCGATACAAGAACTTTAGATGAAGTTATGAAGTGGCTTATGGAAATAGGTTATCTTCCAAGTTTCTGTACTGCTTGCTACCGTGAAGGTCGTACGGGTGAAAGATTTATGGATATTTGCAAATCAAAACAAATTCAAAACTTTTGTCATCCAAACGCAATAATGACCTTGAAGGAGTATTTGGAAGATTATGCAAAACCTGAAACAAAAGCCGTTGGTGATAAACTTATTGAAAAAGAAATAGAAACTCTTGAAAGTGAAAATGTTAAAAAACAAACAAAAGAAAATGTTAAAAAAATAGCAAACGGCGAAAGAGATTTTAGATTTTAAACTTTGTTATAAAATATTTTTGCCATTTTTGTCGTACATTTTATTTCGTTGTTGTTTAATTTCAGCAATTTCTTTTTTGTAATTTCCACCAATTAAATCACCAACTGAAGAATAAAGTTTCAAAATAGCTTGCTCAATATTTTTGTGGTTTATATTAACCATATCAACAGCCATTTCTTCATTTGAAAGAGCAAGCCTTGTCATATCTCTAAAACCGCTAGATGCTAGTTTTAAGGCAAGCTTATTGTCTGCGGTTGCTTTAAACAATGCTTGCGCAACTACCATCGGCATATGAGAAATCATTGCAACCGCTTCGTCATGTTCTTTGGCATCTGCAAAAACAACTTCCGCTCCCAGTTGTTCAATTATATAAACCAATTCTGCCAAACTGTTGTTTGTTTCTTGAGTTAAATTTCGGTTGCAGACAACCCATTTTGCACCTTCAAACATTTCCTTAAAGGAATGTTCAAAACCTTTAAATTCAGTGCCTGCCATTGGATGAGTCGGAATAAATGTGTATTTATATTTTTTGTTTGAAACAAACTCTTTTAACGAGCAAGTATCCGCAACGATAGTATTTTCAGACAAATATTCCTCTAATTTTTGAAGTATATCAAGCGTTTTGTTCATTTGAGTTGCAACAAAAACAATATTGCAGTCTTTTAATTTGTTATAATCCTCTGAAATATTTTCTTGTAAGCTTTTTTGAGAATTAGAAATTCCAACGACATCATATTTTAAATTTTCTAATGCTTTAAAAATAGAACCACCAATTAGTCCTAAACCTACAACGCCAATTTTCATTCTACAAATCCTTATGATTAAAATGTCTTACCCCGTCAACGTAATCTTTTACGATATGTCCGTTACCAATAAGTTTGTATTTATAAATAGTTAAACCTTCTAATCCAACAGGACCTCTTGCGTGAGTCTTGTTTGTAGAAATTCCGACTTCTGCTCCAAATCCGTATCTAAAACCGTCTGCAAATCTTGTTGATACATTTTGGTAAACTCCCGCTGAATCAACTTTTTGCATAAATTTTTGAGCATTGGCATTATTGTTTGTAATTATACAATCGGTGTGTCCTGAACCGTAAGTGTTGATATGATTGATTGCTTCATCTAAATCTTTAACTGTTTTGTATGCAAGTGTTTTATCACCATGTTCAAAAGCCCAAGTGTCAGGGTTTGAAACAAGCGTAATGTCTGCATTTTTAAGTTCTTTTAATAATTCATCTTTTCTATTAAACTTTTCATTGATTAATAAAGTTTCAACTGTATTACAAGCGCTTGGATATTGAGTTTTAGCATCAATAATTACTTTTTTTGCAATTTCAAAATCTGCACCTTCATCAACGTAAATATGACAAATTCCGTCTGCGTGCCCTAAAACAGGAATTTTAGTATTTTCTTTTATAAACTTAACCAATTTGTTACCGCCACGAGGGATAATTAAATCAATGTAAGTATCGCATTTAAGCATTTCTGCAACATCTTCGTGCGTAAAAACTTGTGACAAAGCATGTTTTGGAAATTCTTTTATATTACCTAAAACACTATTGATAATTCCTAAAATGGTTTTATTTGTGTTAATTGATTCTTTGCCCCCCTTTAAAATAACGGCATTTGAAGATTTTATTGCAAGTGAAGAAATTTGTGCAATAACGTCAGGTCTGGCTTCAAAAATAATTCCAATTACACCAATTGGGCAAGAAACTTTGTATAAATTTAAACCTTCATCAAGTTGTCTGGCTAAAAGAGTTTTACCTATAGGCTCTTCAAGTTTTACAACATCTCTGATTCCTTGAATCATATCACGCATTTTGTTTTCATCAAGTTTTAACCTGTTAAAAACAGACGGAGAAACGTTATCCTGCGCTTGTTCTAAATCGGTTTTATTTGCTTCAAATATTTTTTCTTTGTTTTTTTCTATTGCATCAGCAATGTTTAAAAGTGCTTGGTTTTTAATTTCTGTAGTTAATTCAGCCATTTCAAGGCTTGCATTTTTTGCTTGTTTTGCGATATCTTCAAAGTTCATAATTTACCTATAATGTTGTAATGTTGTCACGAGTGATAATAGCATCGTAATTTTTGTATCCCAAAATCTTTAAAATATCATCAGAATGACAACCTAAAATCATTTTGCAAGCATCAGAACTATAATTTGCAATTCCTCTGGCAAATTCATTGTCATTTTCATCCATAATGGATACAACTTCACCCTTTTTAAATTCGTTGACTACTTTTAAAACCCCGATAGGAAGAAGGCTTGATTCTTTTTCAAGTACAGCTTTTTTAGCACCTTCATTTACAACTAACTTACCAATAATGTTAGTTGCATAGCCAATCCAACGTTTTTTGCCGGAAAGACTTTCATCTGTCGGTAAAAATCTTGTGCCAATTTCTTTATTAGAGAAAATTTCTTTAATAACATTAGGCATTTTGCCGTTTGCAATAAGAACTTTTCCTCCAAAACGAGTAACAAGTCTTGCAGCTTCAAGTTTTGTTTTCATTCCGCCTCTGCCACAATCAGAAACTCCACATGCCATATCCATAATTTCATCGGTAACTTCTTTTACTTCTGTAATTATCTTTGCGTTTTGATTGTCTTTTGGATTGCAGTCATAAAGTCCGTTTACGTCAGATAAAATAATTAATAAATCTGCATCAAGTTCACTTGCAACCAAGGCTGAAAGTTTGTCATTATCTGAAAAACAAACTTGAGCATCTTTATATAATGTTTCAAGTTCAAATGTTGAAACGGTATCGTTTTGGTTAATTACAGGAACTGTACCCAATTCTAATAGTTTGTTTAATGTGTTTCTAAGGTTTAAATATCTTTTTCTTTGAGCAAAATCATCTTCAATTAAAAGAACTTGAGCTGTGTTTATGCCGTAAGCATCAAAACCGTTTTCGTAGATAGACATCAATTTTGATTGTCCGATTGCTGCGCATGCTTGTTTTAAAACAATATCGTCAGACTTTTCTACATTAAGTTTTTTTCTGCCAAGACCAACAGCACCGGAAGTTACTAAAATAACTTCTTTGCCGGCTTTAACAAGTGCGGAAATATCCTCAATGTAAGAGTAAAGACGAGGAAGAGATGCTTCTCCGTCATCGTTTCTCAAAACGTTAGTGCCAAGTTTTATAACTATTCTTTTGGCATTAATGAAATCAGTTTTGTTCATAAATGATTACCTATAAAATTTAGTAATTTCTTCAAAATATTTATCTATTGCTTTATAGCCGTTGTACATTTCACTAGAAATATTTGAATAAGCACTAGCGGTAATGTTTTTAAGCTCTTTCGCTCTAATAACAATAATTGCATCGGCATCTTTTCTAAGATCTAAATTATTAGCAAAAGACCATTTTTTCAAAAATTCAATTTCTTCATTAGCTCTTTGAATGGTTGTACATTCAAGAGGTTCAAAATCATATCTTTTTAATAAATCGTATTCAGATAGTGAAATTGTTGCCTTTACTGCGTGAGAAGAATACATTCTTTTGATAACAACATAGTTATCAGCGGTTCTTTTATGTGAAATTGGAACATCACTCTTTGCAAGTAAAATAGTTTTTAAAAGAGCTGCCCCAAGATCATTATCAAAATTAATAATATTTTTTGTAATTAGTTTATTGTCCATAACATAATAATAACTCACACATGGCGGATTGTCATTTGAATATATATTAATGTTACAAGTAAACTATGTAACAAAATGTAAACAATTAATTCAAAATCCTAAAGTTTTGATTTGAGTCATCCGATAAAAAATATGTGGATAAAACAAAAACTTAAATCAAAATTAAATAACCAAATGAAAGGGATATGTATATGTTAAAAAGAATTGAAACTCCAAATTGTAATATTGATAACAGCGTAGAATTTATTTTAAGAGGCGCTAAAAAACGTCGTTCAATGGCATTGGCTAATGCAAGAATGTTGAACGCAGAACAAGGAATTCAACAAAAATTGGTTGCGGTTAAATAGAACAAACCAGAAAACGTGCTTGCAGTTGGTAGTGGATATGTGTAGAAGATGGCTGTAAGTAACGAAAATTAAGTGAGATAGTAAAGATAGTTGAGAGATTTTAATTATAAAGCTGAGCGTGGTGGCTCAGCTTTTTATTTGCTTTTTTGTTTTTATGTATAAATGGAAATATATTGAATTTATGATTATTTATAATATAATTAATTGTAAATAAGGGTAAGCTCCAAAACCCCTGACACACTAACAAACTATTAGCGACATAGAGTGGAAAGGGGGTGGTATAATATGAGTAGAATAATAAAAGATACCCTAATGCTACTAGGATATCTTTTACAAATTATTTCTATTTTCATTTAGGGGCGACATGTTGGTTAGGTTTTACGGGAACTTAACCAACTCCCTTATCTATATTATATCGTATTTTTCTAAATTTTCAACCCTTTAGGTTCTTTTTTTATGGGATTTTTTAACCATTTTTTGTTGGTATTTTTCATCAAATTGGAATCTGTATCCTTCTTGATATCCTTTTGTAATCGCTTTAGAAAATCTTTTTCTTGTTTTCCAATAAGATGTGTGTGCTCCTGCAAAAGTTCGCCAACTTAATGCTCTTGAGTAATCGTAGAAGAAACCTTCTTCATTTGAGAATTTTAAGTTAGTCATCTTTTGAATTTCTTCATTTGTATAATTTACACCGTTTGGAAAGCCTAGCGGATCATCAGCGTAATTTACTGTTAAAAAGAAGAAATCTCTTTCAATCAAATATTTGTACATCAAGTGCGTAAGTTTGCTGGATTCAAGGTTTTTATCTGCCATGTCAGAATAAAATAGAGGAATAGGGCTTGCATAATTGATAACACCAATAATTGAACCTTCCGGAGCACAGTATTTATCTGTAAATTCATCAATTTTTAAGTACCCTCTTTTGAATTCTTCTTTGTTTTTGTTGATAAAAGTCGTACCTAAAGCAGAGTAATCAAGAACATCAGAACCTACAATAGACAACAAGCAGGCATTTTTTCTCGGATTTTTTCTGACAAATTTTAGTAAATCATCATCAATTCCTTTATCAATTAAGTATTCTTCAATATTCAGATAAGGCATTTTATTAAACAAATATTCCATTGTAATAAACGAACCGGCTGAATATCCAAGTAAGACAACTTTTTTATTTTGAGAAACTTGACCTTTTACTGTGATATCCAAATCTTGAATAATTGGAATCATGTTATGTGTTTTTTGAACCCAAATTGCATCGTGAAGGCAGTCTGCAATCGTATTTCTTACAAAAAAAGCAATAATAGGACTAATTGAGCGTAAAAGGTTTGCTTTTTCTTTCATAAACATTAAATCATTTTGACTTTTATCACCCCAAAAGAAAATAGTTGGAGTTTCGTCAATAACGTAATGTTTGTCATTTAATAAGTATTTTTGTGTAAATTTGTCTTTTTCAATTTGATTTTTAAGTGTTGGGTGGAATTTTTTTATTCCGCTTAAAAACCAGTTTCTCATTTTTGTATTGTTATTGTTTGAACCGTTAAGGTAAACAAAGCTCACATTCGTAGTTGCAAAGCAAGAACTTTGCAAAGCAAAAATAATTAAAAATAGTGTAAAAATTCGTTTCATAATACGGATATTATAGCATATCAACCTAAATTTCTTTTCTTTCAAAGAAATTATCTTTACAAACATCTTTTTTGTTTGCTAAGGCACCACATTTTGTGCATGCCAAAATTTCACCGGAACTATCAATTGGCATATAAACATGCTCACATTTTTCATAGTCTTCAATAAATTCAGGTGATTCATCTGTTGCATCATATTGCTTGATACATTTTTCTTCTTCGAGAATTTTGGGTTCTACGTAAGTTTTGTACCAATATTTTTTAATAAATTCAAAGATGAACATATTAATATTATATTATAAATCGAAACCTAAAGGTAATAATTCATCGATTGTATGAACTTCCGGTTGTCCGTTTTCGTCTTCAAGAATAATGTCAATACCTTTGTCAGAGCGGAAGTCGTTCATAACTTGTCTGCAAACACCACAAGGTGTGCAACGTTTCATTTTTGGTCCATAAATTGCGATTGCTGTAATTTTTCTTTCGCCATTAACGATTGCGTTAACAATAGCACTACGTTCAGCACAAATTGTTGCACCGAAAGATGAGTTTTCAACATTAGTTCCAATGTAAGTTTTGCCACTTTCCATTAAAACGCATGCACCTACCGGAAAATTCGAATAAGGTGAATAGCTGTTTTCGCTTGCTTTTTTAGCTTTTTCTAATAATTCTTTGTAGTCCATTTATTAACTCCTTTTTAATAATTAGCACACTAAATAATAATATGTTATAATCTTAGCATGAAAAAATTTATAAGTTTTATTTTATTTTTATTGTTAATATGTTCAGGTCGCTGTTGGGCGACTCAGTATAATCTTTTGGTGCTTCCGACAAGTATTTTTGAAGAATATACAGATTATATGATATTCCCAAAATCTGCAGACATTATAGCTACAGATATTATTAATATTTACAATACTCATCCGCAAATGTCAGCGGTTCAACTTTATCAAATTAAAAATTCTCTTAATCAATCACAAAATAAATACTTTAAAAAAGAAGTTGTAAAGATGATGCATAATTATGATGTAAATTATGCAATTGATTACAACACAATTCAAAAACTAGCAAGCAGATTTAGAACAAAGCAAGTTCTTTTGATTTCTTGCCAAATGGATGCTCAAAACTATATTACACGCAGAACATTGTGGGATTTTCTAAATATCCCCGGGGCTACAGTAATTGATCCTGCATATAGGCTTACAACTCAAATTACATTGATTGATGCAAATAATCAGGTGGTTTTGTGGCAAGAAAATTATCATAAATTAATCAGTTCTCGTGAAAATAGAATTATGACTCAAGCATATTCACCTTCAAGTGAACAGTTAGAAAAAGTTAAAAGATATTCAACAAAATTTTTATCTCCGCAAGTAGTTCAAGAAACACAATTAGCGTTGATGAAAATAGATCAATATCAAGACTTAAACTTACGTACTAACATTGTGAAGCCAACAGCTGTTTCTATTGACAAATTTAAAATTGACGGCAGAAGAGCCTCTGTTAGAAGCACTCGTTATGTAAAAGCAGAAACTAAAAAGGCTGTCCGTAATATTGCGAAAGAAACAAAAGCCTTGAATGCAAAAGCAAAAGCTAATATAAAAGAATTTAAGGCAAACCAAGCTGAAAAAGAAATTCAAAAAGCAAAAGAAGAAGCATTGCCATTAGAAGAAAAAATTAAAAAGGCTCAAGAGGAACAAAGAGTGAAACTTGAGGCTAAATATGAAAAAGAAAAAATTCGTCTTGAAAAGAAACAAGAACGAGAACAAATAAAAGCTGCAAAACAAGCGGTTACAATTCAAATGCAAGAAGAACAGGCTAAAAAACAACAAGCTGAACTTGAAAAACAACAAACTTCAAAACCGGAAAAGGAAGTTACACCAAAATCTCAAAAAGTTAAAAAGACAAATAAAGTTAAAGTTGAAGAAGTAATTCCAAATACTCCAAATATTTCAACTCCGGTTGATGTAATGAAAAACGAACAAAAAATAGTTCCAATTATTAGAACAAGACCTGTTTTAAGAGAAGTTGATTACACAATAAACGATATTTAGATAACAAAAATATTAGTTTTAAAAACATAAAAAAGCCCTAAATAATTAGGGCTTTTTTTAACCAAACATTAAACCTTAAAACCACCTAATCTTTGAAGATTAGCGTATTTTCATAATGAATTCATCTCTGAATGCTTGCATCATTTGAGCTGATTTTTCATAAGCACGTTCTTCGTTTTTGCTTTTTAACAAGTCATAAGCATTGTCAAAGAACATATTTGCTTGCATAACAAGTTCAGGATTTTTCATCATGAATTTAATATCATTTTCTACGTTATCAGGCTTAGAAACTTGAGAACGTCCTAATGAAGCAGCTTTAGCGTTTTGAAATTCTATATTATCTTCACAACCTTCCGGAGCTGCTGATTTTTTAGGTTTATCTTTTTTGATTTCCACTTTTTGAAAGCGGATAGCGTTCATATTATCAATTTCACGCATAATAATCTCCTGTTTTTGCACAAAAATAGTACGTACATGCTTTAAAGCAAAACATAATTTTTTTTGCTAGGTCTGATTTTTAAATGTAATATAACTTAATAAAAAGTCTATAAGTCAATAAAGATTAAGTAGTTAAGTCTAACTATTATCAAATTGTCATTTTAATTACAGAGGACTTATGCTCTTATAGTCTTATTGTTTCAGCCATATTCTTAACATCTTGCTAAAATCAACACCTATGGTATACTTATAGAAGAAAAAAGGTATATATGTTTGATTTTTTTAAAAATTTATTTAACAACAAGGATGAGGAAGAAGAAGATTTATTAACAAAACTTCCTGACAATGTGGCTCTTTTAAATAATCAAGGTAGTTTTCTGTGGTGTAATGATGTTGCACAAAAGACTTTGTCGAAATTAAAAGAAAATTTTTCAGAAGGTTATATTGATAACGTTTTTGAAAATGCTATGGATTTTATTATTAAACTTGCAGATAGTGGCTTAACTAAAGTTATAAAAGCAAAAACTCCTGATGAAAAGGATATGTTTTTTGAATTTACTGCAAGAAAAACAGATGAAGGTTTTTTAGTTTGTTTTAGAGATAACACTCAAAGCTATAAAACTCTTACAAGCATTTTTGTTGAGCATGAAAGTTTACGTAAAACAAACAAAGATAAAAATAATTTCTTAGTTAAATTATCAGGAGATTTAAAAACTCCGTTAGAATCAATTGTTGGTTTTTCTCAAGCCTTATTGGGCGGAATCGGTGGAGATTTAACAGAAAAACAAGAAAAATATGTGAATATTATAAATAAAAATACAACAGAAGTTTTGTATTTATTCAATAAAATTTTAGAATTATCAAAAGCTGAATCTAACTTATTTGAAAGAAAATTGAGCTATTTTGATGCGGTGAATGTTTTAAATGCCGTAATCAAAACACATGATAAAGAAATTCAAGCAAAAGAAATTGAAATTAATATAGATGTTGAAAAAGATATGAAGAGAACAGTATATTCTGATGAAGCTTTATTGAAGGTGATTTTAGAAAACATTATAGAAGCAGCCGTAAAATTTACAGATGTTGGTTCTATTGATATTGAAGTAAAACATCCTGATTTAGAATTGGTAGCGGAAAAATGTTTGTTGCCGGTAGAAAATGCAAAGGACAACTCATTCTTGATGTTTAAAATATCAGACAAGAGCCTTGGAATCAGTAATGCGGAATTAGAAAACTTGTTTGAACCATATGCACAGTTGGATAATCCAAATAAAAGCAGCCTGTTCCGTTCAATAGCTTTTGCGACAATAAAAAATATAATAAGAGTTTTGAAAGGTAACGTTTGGGTTGATTCTCAACCAATGCAAGGAACAACTTATAACGTTATAATTCCTGCAGAAAAGGTAATACAATCAGAAAATGAGTGAAGTTAGATTAGAAAATTTAATAAAATCTTATGATAAAAAAAGAGTTATTGACGGAATTGACTTAACAATAAAGGACAAAGAATTTTTAGTTCTTGTTGGTTCTTCAGGTTGCGGTAAATCGACTATCTTAAGAATGATAGCAGGTTTAGAAGAAATTTCAGGCGGAAATATTTACATTGGTGACACAAAGGTAAATAATATCCATCCAAAAGATAGAGATATTGCATTTGTATTCCAAAGTTATGCGCTATACCCACATATGACAGTATACGAAAATATTGCATTTGGTTTGAAGATGCGTAAATTTGACAAAAAATATATTGATGAAAAAGTTAAAGAAGCCGCAGAAATTTTAAATTTAACAGAATACTTAGACCGAAAACCAAAACAATTGTCAGGCGGACAGCGTCAACGTGTAGCGTTAGGTAGAGCCATAGTTCGTAATCCAAAAGTATTCTTGATGGATGAACCTTTATCAAATTTGGATGCAAAGTTAAGAGTGCAAATGCGTGCAGAGATTAAAAAACTGCACGAAAAATTACAAACCACATTCATTTACGTAACTCACGATCAAACAGAAGCTCTTACAATGGGTGATAGAATTGTTGTTTTAGACAAAGGTAAAATTCAACAAGTAGATACGCCAACAAATATTTATAACAATCCTCAAAATAAGTTTGTTGCAGGATTTATCGGTTCTCCTCAAATGAATTTTATTGATTGTGATATTGTGAATAATACATTGATAATGACAGAACCTGTAGTTGAATTGTCAGAAGAAATTATGGAAAAACTTTGCAATAGAGATAAAGTAACAGTCGGAATTCGTCCTGAAAATATGACAAATCCGAATGGTAGAATAAAATTAAATGTAAAAGTTGAAATGACAGAACTTCTTGGTTCTGAACAAATCGCTTACTTTAATATCGGTGAAAATAAATGTTCTGCAAGATTAAATGCAGATAACAACATCGGTGAATTTTTGGAATTAAGTTTAGACAATAATGAATTTTTATATTTCGACCAAAAGACTGGCGAAAGAATATTATAAGGAGAAAAATTATGAATATTATGCAAGGAAAAAAAGGCGTTATTTTTGGCGTGCTCGGTTGTATCACGATCCTGCCTTCGCTGATTTTGACGTTTGAAAGGGCTATCGAGAAGACGCGTCACAAGAACATTACGCCGAAATTCAACAAGCTTTCTGCAAAGATCACAAAGAAGCCTGGTATTTTTGCTGTCATCTTCATCGTGCTGCTGGTACCGGCGCTCTTTGGATATACTCATACCAGCGTATATTACAACCTGGATAAGAGTGTGCCGCAGACGCTGCCGTTTGCAGTGGCCAATGAAAAATTGTCAGATGACTTTGATATGAATACGACTCATATGCTGCTGGTGGATGCAGATATGGATAAAAAAGATGTAGATGATATGATGAGCGACATCGACAAGGTAGACGGTGTTAAATACACTATGGGACTGGAAAGTGCTCTTGGTCCTGCAGTTCCTGATGAGATCCTGCCGGGCGAGGTGGGTAGCATCGTCAAGAGCGACGATTATCAGCTGCTGATCATCAGTTCTAAATACAAAGTAGCCAGCGACAAGGTAAACAAGCAGATCGACGAGATCAATCAGGTGGTAAAACAGTATGACAACAAGGGCATGCTCATTGGAGAAGCGCCTTGCACCAAGGACCTGATCGATATTACAGATCGCGACTTCAAGGTCGTCAGTGCCATCTCCATCCTGGCGATCCTGCTGATCATCGCTTTTGTATTGAGGTCGGTTTCTCTGCCGATCATCCTGGTAGCGGTCATCGAGCTGGCGATCTTTATCAATATGGGGATCCCGTACTTTACGGGAACGGAGCTGCCGTTTATCGCTTCGATCTGTATCGGTACGATACAGCTGGGGTCTACTGTAGACTATGCGATACTGATGACTACCAGGTACAAGCGAGAGAGATTTTTTGGCAACGACAAGCGGACTTCGGTGCGGATCGCACATTCGACGTCGATGCCATCTATCATGGTCAGTGCACTGGGATTCTTCGCAGCGACTTTCGGTGTTGCGATCTATT
>OIYV01000589.1_pt1 | contig 20311 bp, 20 predicted proteins | sample 1588251 | NCBI WGS metagenome assembly OIYV01 (sample SAMN03283282) | human gut metagenome | biome: human-associated habitat; material: feces | host: Homo sapiens | place: Peru | collected 2012
TCGCAGGGCTCATAACCCGAAGGTCGTAAGTTCGAGTCTTACCCCCGCAACCAAACTTATATCGTTACAGCTATAAAGGTTGTAGCGATTTTTTATATTCTCCAATCAGTTTACAATAATGCTTGAAAATGGCATTATTATGTAAAATTGGGGAAAAGTTGGGGAAGAAAATCTCCCAAAACGTTTATATTCCTAATAAAAATTCAGTAAAAGACTATGGGAAACCTAATTTTATATTTAGTAGTCTTTTACTTTTTTATCGTGAAAAGTCTAATGACTTTAGTGAAATCTGAAAAAAGATTTTAGACTAATTTTTGTTGTGGTAGTAGCAAGTTTTCTAAAGCATTTCCTGCATTTCTATTATGAGAAATAATAGGATGCACATAGAAATTAAATGTTGTTGTAATTTGTGCATGTCCAAGTCTTGCTGCTACAACTGCTACATCAATATTTTGTGATATTAAAAGTGTAGCATTTGTGTGTCTTAATCCGTGAAAATTAATTACAGGTAGTCCTATTTGACCAACATATTTTACAAACCATTTGCTTATTGTAGAAGGATGCATAGGTTTGCCATCAGATTGTACAAATAACCTATTAGAATTAGTCCATAATTCACCATAGAACGATTTTTGTTCATCATACCATAACTTATATTGCTCAAGTAGAGAAACAACGAAATCTGGAATTGCAACTTCTCTGATAGAACTTTCTGTTTTAGGTGTTTTTGTAAATACACCTTTGTCAGCTAAATATTGACTAGAACGATTTATACTAACAATTCCTGTTTTTAAATCAATATCTTGCCATTCTAATCCCATTAATTCACCTAAACGAACACCAGTAAATATTGTAAGAATGATTGCAACTTTATATTTTATTTGATCTTCACCAAGTAAGGATAGATTGTGTAATAATATTTTACATTGCTCATCATCATAGTATCTTCTTTTTGGCTTTCTTGCTTTTGGTGGTTGAACACGTTCAGCAGGATTAGATATAATTAGTTGCCAATATACTGCTTTATGAAGCATTGCTCTTAATAATCTGTGATGTTCTAATATTGTTTTACCAGATAAAGGCTTTAATGTTTTCTTACCATTATTGCCTTTTTTTCTAACTAACTGAGTATCTCTACTAAGTAAATCATAAAAATGCATGATGTCAGTTGGTTTGATTTTGTTAATATAGAAATGTCCAAAGTAGGGTAGAAGTCTTGTCTCTAATATTCTACAATATCTTTTATATGTTGATGGCGCAAGTTCTTTTGATGCATAGTCTCTTTTCCATATTTCTGTGAATTCAGAGAATTTTAATGATTTACCTTCTACAAACATTCCATTTTGAACATCTGCAACGAATTTTGCTAGTTCTATTTCTGCTTCTTTTTTGGTTCCGTGTATTGTTTTTGTTTTCTTTATAGGTTTTCCTTGCAAGTCGTATCCTGCAAGACATACTAGTCTGTAACTATTTTTTCCTCTTTTTTCAATACTCCCAGCCATTACCTTTTTCACCTCCTTTCAGGCATACCTAGGGTGGGAGAGAGTTTTATATATTGTTAACTGTGATTATTATATTATAATTGTTAACAATATGCAAGAGATAACAATAATAAATTTAAATATTTATAAAATGTTAAATGTCGAAAATTGTAAAAACTTGTTATATCAATGAATTTCTGGACTTTTTTTGAAAAATATGGTATTCTTTTAAAAGATAGTATACCAAAGAAAAAAATAATAAAAATGAAAAATAAGGAGAGAATCATGGGTATACTAGTAAATTTATATGAATTAATAATTAAATTAAAAAATAAAAAACAATATGAATCTTTAGCACCTATTTCAAATATAAAAGAAAGTCCAACTTTGGATATGCTGATAAATGCAGTAGGAGATTCAAAGAATTATAATATCGCACTTTCAGGGAAATATGGTGCAGGGAAAAGCAGTATTATAAGGAGTTTTTTTAAAGGTGTAAGAAAGATTATATATAAGCCATTATATATTTCTTTGGGTATGCTAGGATTGGAAAATGGAAAAATTGATGTTAATGAATTTTGTCAAGAAATAGAAAAAAGTATAATTCAACAAATTATATATAAAGAAAATAATACTAAATTACCTGATTCTAATATCAAAAGAGTTTCGAAACTAAAAAAGAGAAATATTATATATATAATGATAGCAATTATTGTATTGATTGCAATAAAAATTAGTTCTTTATACATAGAAAATTATAGTAATACAGTAAAAGAATTAATAGAACAATATAATATGCTTGAAATATGGTGGAAAATAGCTATTTGCTTTGGAATATTAGGTTTAGCTATTTTTATTGCTAGAATTATTGCTAAATTTTTAAAAAAGATAGATATAAAAAATATAAAGTTTAACTTTTCAAATACTGAAATTGCAATAGAAAAAAGAAGTACAGAATCCTTGATAAATAAATATATGGACGAGTTAGTATATTTTTTTAGTATGACAAATTATAATATTGTAGTTATAGAAGATTTGGATAGATTTTTGAAAAACGATGCAATTAAAGATAGAGTCTTAATAATTTTCCAGAAATTAAAAGAGTTAAATCAAGTATTAAATTCTTCTAAACAAATAAAAAGGAAAATTCCTTTTATATATGTTGTAAAAGATGATTTATTTAAAGATGAAGAGGAAAGAACAAAATTTTTTGATGCAATAGTGCCTGTTATTCCAATAATGTCAAATTATAATTCGTATGCAGAATTAAAAAACAGATTTGAAAATTGCAATATTGATGATAAGATAATGCAAGACATTTCTCCATATATAAATGATTATAGAGTTATTAAAAATTTGAAAAATGAATATGAACTTTATCAAAAAGAAATAAATGGAGATGAAATAGTAAAAGAAAAGCAGCTTGCAATGCTAGTATTGAAAAATTTAAGACCACGAGAGTATGAAAATCTATTAAATAATAATGGAACCATTTATAACATAATTAATAAAAAGGAACAATTAATTGAGGATAAGAAAGATATTATAAACAGTTATATAAAAGATAATATTGAAAAGATAAATGAATATAAAAAAGAGAAAATAAAGGATTTTGAAGAATTAAAAAGAATAGCAATTAGTAGTTTATGTGGAAAAAATTCTAACCGAACTTTTTCGAGCTCTTTATCATCAGAACAATTTTTAAATAATAGCATGGACTATAATAAAGTGAAAGATTCTAAGATTTATATACATGACTATAGAGGATATGGTTTTACTGAATCAGAAATATTTGAGTACTTTGGAGGAAAGGAGAGCTTTTTAGAAAGAGCAAATAATATTGCTAGAAAACCAGAAATGGAAATAGAAAAATTGATCATTGAAAATGAAAAGTATGAAAAAGAAAAAGATGATTTAGAAAAGAAACCATTTTATGAATTGCTTGTTGATGATGAGAAACTAGGAGTTAATGATGATTTAATAAAAATGTTATTAATGAATGGATATATAGATGAGAGTTATCAAGATTATATGTTTAAATTTAAAGAAACGAAAGAAATAAATAAAAATGATTACACTTATATTTCTAACGTAAGACAACATATAAATAGTAAATATACTTATCCGATAAAAAATGTTGGAAAAGTTGTTGAACAATTAAATGAAAACTTTTTTGGAACTGAATCTATTTTAAACTATAATATGGTTGATTTTTTAATAAAAAGCGAAGATGAAGGAATAAAAGAAAAACAGCATTATTGTTTGTCTATGTTATCTGAACTAAATAAAAATAAAGAAAATTTTATCTTTGGATTCATTAAATTTACAGAAAATAAAATTAAATTTTTAACTAAGTTACACAATGAAAACGATAATACTATATATGAAATCCTTATCAATAATAATGATAAGGTGGATAAAGTTGAATTGATGATTAAGAATTTATTAAATATTCCAGAGATATTAACTAACAAAAAGATTAATGATTTTATTAGAAATTATATTGAGGAAAAGGAAGAATTTTCTAAATGGATAGAATTAAATGAAAATGTAAAAAAATCCTTAGTAATATTAAATATTAAATTTAAAAAATTACAAGATAAAAATAATGATCTTATAGAACTAATTTATAATAAAAATTTATATAGACTTAATTCAAAAATGATAAAAATGTTATTCAAATATAAAGGTTTATCAGAAAAAGACTTTGAAGAAAAAAATTTAAGTATCATAATGCATAACGAAGATTTAAATACCATGAAAGAATATATCGAAAAAGAAAAAAATGAATATATAGATAATTGTTATTTGAATACAACAGGAATAAAAAATAATATAAATGATATTATAGACTGTTTAAATAATTGGGAGATTAGTGAGGAAAGTAAGAAAAAAATTATAAAAAGTATGCCTGAACAAATCGAAAATATAAAGGATACAAATATGGAGTTTTATGAAGAACTTATAAAAAATAATAAAGTAATTCCAACATGGGAAAATTATTATCACTTCTATTGCAAAAACGATAATGAAATAACAGATGACCTATTAAGAAATATGGAATTAAATATTGAAGAAATAAAAAAACGCAAAGTTTTCACTGTAACATTATCAGAAGAACAAAAGAAAGAATTTATTAATTTCAGAGCTAAAATAGCAAAAAATAATAATCTAGATATAAATGTATATAAGCAAATTATACCTATTTGCTGGATAAGCTTAGGAAATGTTGAAGAAAATGAAATCGAAGATGAAAGATTAAAAATTCTTATAGAAAATAGAGCAATAACATTTAGTGATAATAATTTACAGACTATATATAATCAAGTTCCCGAAATTGTAGATATATATATTAATAATAATATAGAACCTTTTATTAATAAAATTGAGAACTTTAATATTAACGAAAATATGATGTGTAATATTATAAAGTCAAAAAATATTAAATTTAAAGACAAAAATAAAATATTAGAAATTGTAAATATATCATATATTAATGAAGATTGCATTAAATTTATAATTAATAATTATAGTCAAAACAAAATAAGCAAAATAAAAGAAGAGTTAAAAGAAAAGATGTTTAAATCAACAATAGATATAAGTTATAAATTAATACTACTAGAAAAAGAATTAGATAAAAATAACTCATTAGATATGATTGGTAATTATTTAAAATTATTGCCAATACCATATAAATATATAGGGAATTATGAAAGTTATTCTAAAGCCTTTTCTATATCTAAAACAAAGCTAAATGAAATAATATTGGAGAAACTCGAAAATAAAGGTTTTAAATTTACAAAAATAATTAAGAAAAATAAAATTATTATATATAATAAAAAATAGCACATCATGTGCTATTTTTATTTATCCTGTGTATCTAACCATTTATTAAAGTCATTATAAGTTTTCTTACCTTCTTTTATTTCTTTTTTTAATTTATTTGCTTCTTTTTTATATTTTTCATAATCCTTTACATGTTTACCTATCTCTGGATTACGTTTTGCATTCATAGCCTTTCTAGAAAGTATAGTGCGATATTTACCATATATAGTATTTTTTTCTTCTTTTCGTTTTTGAGATAATTTACTTCCAACATCTTTACAAGTTAAATTATTAGCCCATTCTCTATCACAATAAACAATATTTAATTTTGGAGTAATGAAGTACTTATTACAATTACCACAAATTTTTACATATAATTCATCCATACCAATAGTATTAAATAAAGTAATATAAAAAGCAGTAAATATATTATTAGTTTTAAATCTAAAAGTACATGAAAGTCCTTTTCCTTCTGGATCCATAGTATGAATTATTGAAGAAAGTATTAAAATATCTTTGGGTTCAACATTTTCACTATTGTATGGAATACTATCATATGTGTAATCCAATAAATTAATCATTTCAAATTTATTAGATATATCCTTAAAAGGATTTTTATATAGTTGGTTAAATAAAAAGAATCTCTGTTGTAATGTCAAATTATTTAAATTTATACTACCATCAATTTGATAACAAAAATTGATACAATCTTTAAATAATTTTTGATATTTTACTATGTTATCTCTTTCTTGAGGATAGTATTTTCTAGCTAATTCAATAATATCTTTAATTTTATATAATTTATTAAACTGAATTTTATTCAGATCCTCTTTATCAAATTTGTCTATAAAGTAATCCATATGATTTATAAAAAATAAGTAATAGTCGTTCAAATTATTAAAATCATAGCTTATAAAATCAAATAAAAACAAGTCAAATTGTTGTTCAATTGTATCAATTTTAAATAATATATATCCATCTAAAGAACCTACATTATAATTAAAAGATAGTGTAGTATATTTTTTTCTATAAGGATAATACTCTTGCATATTATTAGCATACTCTTTAGCCAGTTTCTCTCTTTCTTTATCAGACTTTGCATTTCTAATTTTTGCAAACATCATATGAACATATTCATCTTCTGATAAGTTTTCAAACTTCTCATTTATTTCAACATATTCTTTATAGTAATACCCAACAATTTGTGTTGTACTATGAACAAATAAGTTGGCGTTAAAAGCAACTTTTATATCATTTGTTTTTTTCATATCCAAAATCCTTTCTGTTAACAGAGTGAAAAACACTTGGTTTTACAAGTGCTAACAAACTTAATAAATCAACATAAAAATTATTGAACTTGTTAACTATAATTAGTATAATTCAATTGTTAACGAAAGTCAACACAAAATAAAACGAGATTAGGAGGCGATTTTATGGAACTACAAAAAGTACAAAGAACAACACTAACAATGAAAGAAGCAGCAGAGTATTTAGGAATATCTTACTGGTTAATTAATCAATTAGTAAGAAGAAAACAAATACCATGCTCCAAAGTTGGTGGAAAATTTCTATTTAGAGTTCAAGCATTAGATGAATATTTAAATAGAAAAGAAAAAGAATCAGTTAGTTAGTAGCTAACAGGGAAAGAGAGGAAAGGAGGATATGTATGAATTACCTTGGTTTAAAACAGAAACCAATATATTTTCAAACAGAAAAATTCAGTTGATTTTAAAATTAACTGATGGTGATACTTATTTTAGAGTATGGATACAGTTAATTGCATTAGCAGTTGAATGTAATAACAAAGGAAGGTTAGAAATAGGAGGGAATAATCCTATGACAATAGAAAATTTTTCAAAGATTATGGGAAAATCTAAGAAAAAGATAGAAAAAATTTTAAATAAATTTCTAGAATTAGAAATGTTAATAAAAGAAGGGGAAACATTTCTAATAAAAAATTGGGACAAGTATCAAAGTATTGAAAATTATGAAAAATATCAAATGCAAAATAGAGAAAGACAAAAAAGATATCGTGAGAAATTAAAAAGTGAAAAAGAAAAAAGTAACGTTATTCAAACATTAGGTAACGGACAAGAAAAGAATACAAAAGAATTAAGAATAAAAAAAGAAGAAAATATAAGAGAGGAGAGCGAAAATGGCTTTAGAGAATATAAAATATAACGAAGTTATCCACAAAAAAATGAAAAAATGTGAATTTTGTGGAAGAGAATTAAATCCAATAGGACTTGATTATTTATATGCTAATTTTTCTCCAGATAATATTGAATATGAAAGATGTACTTGTAAAAAAGCACAAAAATATTGGAAAGAGAAAGATAAACAAGACTATGAAATTGCAAAAAGAAAACATTTTAGAGAGGTTATAAACAAGATATATAAACAAAATTATATTGGATTGAAATTTCAAAATCTGAACTTTGAAAATTTTAATAGTAATTCAGAAAATGAATTAGCTATAGCAATTGCTAAAGACTATGTAAATAAAAATATTAAAAGCGAATGTACCAATGGACTGATAATAATGGGCGAGTCAGGAGTTGGAAAAACACATTTAGCAGCATCAATTGCTAATAAATTAATTGAAAATGACAAGATAGTATTAATGGGAAGATTAACAACTTTATTAGACATGATAAAGGAAACTTTTAAGGATAATACGAAGTCAGAAAACGAATTAATTGAGCTATATTCAAATGTAGATATGATAATAATTGATGATTTAGGAACAGAAAAAATAAGCAACTGGGCATTAGAAAAATTATATACAATAATAGAAAATAGAAATGAAAATAGATTACCAATAATTATTACAACAAGATTTGATAAACAAGGATTAATAGAAAGATTTAGTCAAAGTCAAGATGAGCAATTAGTAGATGCAATTATCTCAAAATTGTATCAAATGTGTTATGGAGTAACACTAAAAAAGTATGAAAAAAGAGTTAGTATAAGTCCGCAAAACTAAAAATACTAACCCATTAACTATATTATTATTTTAATATAAAAATTTAAAAAAGTAAATAGAAAAAGAAAGGATTTGATAATATGAGAAGTTATAAAGAATATAGAGAAATAGAAATAAAAGATATAAAAGGATGCAATTATATTGCTATTACTGTAGCTAATTTAGATAAAATTTGTATGCAAAGAGATGCAATAAGAAAACATGGGATAGGAAAACCAATAGAAGTTATTGAAGTAGGAAATGGATACAGAATACTAAAGGGAAGATTTAAAATGATAGCAGCAAAAACATTAGGTTATGATAAAATACCATGTTTAATAAGAGATACAAAACAAGAAATTTTATTAAGAAAGTTAAACAAAATATTTAAATTAGAAGATAAAAATAATTAGATAAAAGGAACTATGAATGATTTAAAAGAATCATATTCTTACGATAAAAATAGTTTTAAATTAAAAATTTTATAATAAAAAATCAAAAGAAAAATGCTTGGATTTTAATTTAAAAAGTCCAAGTATTTTTCAAAATATGTGATGCATTTGATAAATAAAAGGTAGTTTTTTAGTACTAAAAATATGTATGCTATTGTCCTAGCAAGCATTGAATTTCGTCAGCTCGAAATTCTCAAATGGGGAAATTCCCCAATCCCCTTTTTATAAAATAAATGGAGGTGATAAGATGGCAACAACAAAAATTTGGAAGATAGAAAAGAGACTAGATCATGTAGTTGATTATGCAAAAGATAAAAAGAAAACAAAGAACGATTATTTAGAAAATGGATTTGATAAATATGGTGATATAAGACAAGTTGTAATGTATGCAACAAATGCAGATAAAACTGAAAAACAATTTTATGCAACAGGAATTAATTGTGATGTTAATAAAGCAGTAGAGCAAATGCAACTTGTAAAAAAATTATATGGAAAAGAAAATGGTATACTTGCTTTTCATGCGGAGCAATCTTTTGTTGCAGGAGAAATTACACCAGAAATGGCTCATGAAGTTGGAGTAAAACTTGCAAATGAAATATGGGGAGAAAGATTTCAAGTTATAGTAACAACACATTTGAATACAGAGCATCTTCATAATCATTTTGTAGTGAACTCTGTTTCCTTTAAAGATGGACTAAAATATTATAGTAATCATGTTAATACTGCAATATTAAGAAAAACATCAGATGAACTTTGTGAAGAATATGGACTAAATGTTTTAGAAGAGAAACCTTGTAAATCAGGAATCAACTATAATAATTTTTATCAAAGGTCTTTGCAAAATTCAGATTATTATAGATTTGCAAAAGAAGATTTAGACTATGCAATAAAGCATTCTTATACCAGCAAAGATTTTCACAGGATTTTAAGCTACAAAAAATAAATTTTTCATGTATTATTTAGTAGGATTAAATATTAAATAATTTAGATTTTTCAATGCTTTCAAGTTCATTATGTTTTTTATGTATTATTTAATTTTATATAGTGTTTTTTAGTTCGGTTAGCAAATAGTTAGCAATTAAACTTATCATCCTCTAGCTGTTTCAAATCCATTTTGTAAAATATTATTAAATTTATTCTCGAAATTTATATTTTCATCGCTAAAAGCCTCATCATCAAATACCTCTAAATCAATAATATTTACCCAACTTGATTTATATATTTTTCTCACTTGTTTTTTATTCTTAATTCTTCTAATCCTATATTCTATATGTTTATATAATTTTTCTGTTATTTTTTCGAAATCGTTTTCATCTCTTTTATATAAACAGTACATTTTATTTATTATATTTACTATAAAATAATATATATATTTCATATATTCCATCGTTTCTAGTTTATTTGGAATATAACCTTTATGTATTACTTTATTTCTAAATTCTACAATTTTTTTTTCTAAACCTATATATTCCCTAAATTTATATAAATACAAATTATAGAATGCTCCTAATTGTCTTTCAGATTGATTACAAATATTTTTCCAAAATTTTTCAATTTCATTTTCCTCTATTCCATCATTCAACATAATAGTAAAAATAAAATATTCAAAAAATCTCTCCAATGATGAGGCAAAATCGGAAACAGCTTCTTTATAATAATCATCAATATAAGCCTTTACTCCTAAATCAAATAATATTTGAAATTCTGCTGAATATAATATTATCTCTTTTTTATTATTATTTTCACATTCCAATGTAACCACATCAGAATTATCTAATTCTATATACGCTTCATAATTGCACACAAAGTTATAATTAGTATTTTTATCGTTACATTCATAATTTTTACATGGACAATTTATTTTAAATTTCATAAATTATTTTCCTTTCTTGAATAAATCATTTGGCTCACATTCTAATATTTTGCAAAACTTTTCTATGTTTGAATATTTTATAGACTTTGTTTTATTTGAAATAATATTATTGAAATTTGTATAACTCATATCTAATTGATTAAATAACCAATATTTCGTTTTTCCTTTCTTTTCTAATAATTCTATTACATTCAATTTCAACATATAAATACCTCCCAAAATTATTATCTATATTTTATATGATATATTTCGCTTGCATAACTCACGTTTTCGTTATATAATGTTTTTGATTTGATAGGGGGTTTATATGAAAAATAATATAAAGTATTTTAGAATTAAAAAAAATTTAACTTTATTAGAATTAGCTCATATATGTAATATATCTGTTGGTTATTTATCTCATTTAGAAAATGGCAGTAGAAATAATCCTTCTTTTATGGTTATGTCTAATATTGCTAATGCTCTTAATGAAAATATTACAGATATATTTTTAAATTGAATATTTTATAATAAGCAAAAAATACTTTATGACATTTCAATGGCATAAAGTATTTTTACTTTAGTTAATTTCAATTTTAAATTTTTCTTATTACATTATTTACTTTTCCTAGTACCTTTATTTTATCTTTACTATCATACATTTCTTTATATGCTTTATTTATTGTTGCTAATATAAGTGTATCGTTTACTTTATACATATATCTTGCATATATTTTATCTTTATATTCTACTAATACAATGTCTGAACTAGTATAAGTGTTTTGTTTTGTATCTATTGTTACTTTATCACCTTTTTGAATAATTGGCGACATAGCATCATCTTTTATTTCAATTCCTTGTGGTTCTATTAATGCTACACTATAATTAAAACTTGAATTTATTTTTTTGTATATAAATCCCTTATTTAAAAAATCTATAAATTTTTCTTTACTATCTAGTATATCTATAATAGTGTCAGATAATGTATCTTCTTTTATTATTTCTTCTGCATCTTGCAATTTTATTTTATCTTGAATTTTTAGGAATTTCATTGCTCCAGTTTCTTGCATAATTCTAATAGTTTCAAAAGTATCTAAAATTTCTTTTGGTGCTTTGTCTAGATAACTAGCTATAATTAGTAGTCTTTCATCTACATTGCAAACTTTAGCTATTGCTCTGCTTTTTTCCTCACTTGGTATAGATATTCCGTTTGCATACCTGCTAAAAGAGCCTTTATCAATAGTTACTCCTATTTCCTTACATAGTCTTATTATGTCTGCATCTTTATAGCCTTTTTCAGCTATTATTTTATTTAACGTTCTTGCATATTGCATTTACTCACAACCTTTCATATGAAAATTATACAAAAAGTTGCGTGCATTTGCAACTTTTCTTTAAAAGATATTGTTTTGCATTTTTAAGATTTATATAATCCTTTCAAATTAATAATTCGTTCCGGAATAATTTATTGATTTAGCTTATTTTTAGTTTATTTCTTACTTGCCTTAACTGACATAAATGCCTTTTTTAGATTTGAGTAAAGGTCATTTATGCCGAACAAAGTGAGGGAAACCTTTACGCAAATCTTACAAAAGGCATAAACTTAAAATAAGCAAGCAAAAAATAAAGGCGCTCCCTACTATTAGTAGCCGTCACAACGCCAAATTGAAATTTAAAAGGAGTTTTTAAAATGAATTATATATCAAATATCGATACTATTTGCGTTTTAGTCGATACTGAAAATTATGAACAAGAGGCTGAACATATTTTAAAATATTTAGAAAAAGAAAAAGAAAATGCGAAATTATATAGTTTAGACAATGCAACATATAAACACTTAATTAATATAAACGATATGTCATTTACATTGTCTGCAAATGGTAAAAAAGGCTATGCTTACTTATTGCAAAATAATGGCTTTCAAGTAGATATTGCTCAATACAAATCAAAATTGAAAAATTATTTACCAATACAAATTAGAATAAGTTCGGAATACCTTTGGGCTTATGGTTTGTCTTATTCTTGGAGCATTATATATAACTGGATTGTAGAAACATTTGGAAATATTATAAATGAAAAGGTTTTTAGATTAGATTTGTGCTGTCATATAGCTAATATTGATTTTATTAAAGATAGTGAGATAAGTTATAAAGGTGATTTTAAGAAAAGACAAGTATTCCATACTGGAAATAATATCAATGCTCTTACTTTTGGTAGCAGAAAATCAAAGAATATATATTGCAGAATTTATAATAAAAGTTTAGAAATTCAAGAAGTTAGGCACAAAACTTGGTTTTATGAAATATGGAAGAACAATTCTATGGACATTAAAAATGTTTGGAATGTCGAATTTGAAATAAAATCAGAGTTCTTAAGAAAATTTAATATTAATACTATAAATGAAGTCCTTGAACATTTGCAAGATTTGTGGAAATATTGCACAAACAAATGGATTATCAAAATTGATAGAACTAACACAAGAGTAGAACGTTGTAATATTAATAAAGATTGGTTAGAAATTCAAAATACATATAATAACTTTTCTTCTTGTGGTCTTATTGAAAAGCAAAAACAAATTAATGCAGATGCAAAAATTTTAATACCAAACATTGTAGGTAGTATTACCTCTTATTCTGCAAGAAAAAACAATGTAAATATAGATGATGTCTTTTCAATTCTATACAGAGATATAAAAAACTATTTATCAAATAAAAATACCTCTTTTGAAACAGAGGTAAATAATAAACTTGCTTTTCTTCACGATTGCGAGGTGAAGAAAAATGAGTGATTTATTAACAGTTGTAGAAATGGCTAAATTATTAAAAATAAGCCGTTCTAAGGCATATTCATTAACAAAAGAAAAAGGGTTTCCTATTATAAAAATTGGTAAATCTATAAGAATATTAAAAAACGAGCTTTATAAGTGGTTGCATATCTGACGAAAACGTTATATAATTGTATAGAACTTGAAAGCAGGAAGGAGGAATTTTGAGAGGTCATATAACACAAAGAACAAAAGATAATAAAACATGGTCAGTTGTAATCGAATTAAAAAAGGTTAAAGGTAAAAGGCAACAAAAATGGTATACTGTAAAAGGTAATAAAAAAGACGCCGAAAAATTTTTAACAGAAAAGTTAAGGGAATTAGATACAGGAACATTTATTGATAATAAAAATATTAACGTTAGGCAATATTTTAATTTTTGGTATGAACAACATTGTCTAAATAATCTTACCCCTACTACTTATGAGAGTTATAGAAGAAATTTAGACAACTACATATTAGAAGAATTAGGTTATATAAGATTAGAAGATTTAAAACCTATGCACTTGCAATCTTTTTATACTAAATGTGCAAAAAAAGGTTTATCTAATAAAACTATTTTATATTTTCATAGAATTATACATTGTGCATTAAAGCAAGCAATGAAATGGCAATTTATAATTAGAAATGTTGCAGATTGTGTAGATACTCCTAAACCAGAAAAATATAAGCCTTTAGTATTAACTAGTAAAGAAACAATAGAATTAATAAATGTGATATCTAATACAGATATATATATTCCAGTTATTATAGCTATATATACTGGTATGCGTAGAGGTGAGATTTTAGGTCTTACTTGGAATAATATCGATTTAGAACAAGGCACTTTAAGAGTAGTTCAAGCATTATACCCTACAGAAAATGGATTAATCTTTTCTAGTCCTAAAACAGAAAATAGTATCAGAAAAATTAGTATACCTTTAACACTTATAAATATATTAAAAGATTATAAAATAAAACAAGAAATTGTAAAAAATAGATTAGGTAATAATTACAATGATTTAAATTTAGTATGTTCACAAACAGACGGAAATCCTATTCACCCTACTACATTAAATCATAAATTTAGAAACTTATTAAAAGAAAACAATTTGCCTTTAATTCGTTTTCACGATTTGCGACATACTCACGCATCTTTATTGTTAAAAGAACACATAGAACCAAAAGTAATATCTGAAAGATTGGGACATAGCAACATTAATATTACACTTGATATATACTCACATATATATGAAGAAACTAATATGGAAGTTGCAGATACTTTTGATAAGATTATAAAGGTTGGTTAGCAAATAGTTAGCAGATTAGCAAAATTGCACAAAAAAAGAAAGAGTATGAATTGCTTGAACTCCTACTCTTTCTTGGTGCAGATGGCCGGAATCGAACCGGCACGGTTTATTCAACCGCAGGATATTAAGTTCAATGGGATATAATTATTATTACAGAGCTGATAAATTATCGATTAGAAAAGAACCACATAAAAGAAATATAAGAGTTGAAAGAGCATTTGGAGAAGGGTATTCAGTAGAAAGCATTAGACAAAGAATACTTGCAAATGATTTTGTTACTGAAGAAAAAATATATCCATATAAAACAATGAGAATTAAATTATATGGGACAAAAAGTATTTTTAAGAAAGCATACAAGCCTAAAGGAATAATTGCATTGTATTATTACTATAAACATTTATTAGGGCTTTATAAGAAGAATAATGTGCCACACAAATTAACAGAAGAAATGCGAAAAGATATTGCAAAGATGGATCATTATTCAGAGCTAATAAGACTTTTATGCAAGTATAAACTAGAGATAGTACAAAATATTGATGATTTAAAGGATAAGAAATTGCGAGAAAAGCAAGAAATATTAAATACTAGAAATAGATTATATTATAAGAGAGGTAATATAGAGAATGAGAGTGAAAAAGACCAAATTACAAAACAAATAATACAAGTAACAGAAGAACTTAAAAAAATTAAGAAGGAAATAAAGATGTGTGATGAGATTGTCGATAATACAGCTAAAATGAAAGAACAAATTAGGCAAGTAGAGGAGAAAGAGCAAGATAGGGTGCAAAAGAAAAAGACAAGGAAGTATGAATTGTAAAACAAAATCTATTCTTTGAAAAAATTCAGAGAATAGATTTTTTGTCGAAAAAAGAAGAAAAGTTTTTAAAGAAATAACAAAGAAACTATTGCAAAAAGAACAAATGTTTGATACGCTTTTGATGTCAATCGAATTATTACAAATGTTACAAAAAAAAAACATTTTTGTAACATTTATAATAATTATTTACTAATCTTTTTTAGTATGTTAGTATGTAAACATACATACTAAGAAAGCGAGGTGATGATTTATTTGAACTCAAGTAATAAAAGTGAATATGGCGAAATACTGACTAGGCTTATAAAAGAACGAAAGATGACTCAAGAGTATTTTTACAATAAATTAGGAATAGCAAAGCCATATTTTTATGACATTATCAAGGGAAAGATAAATCCACCACCACCTGAAACACAAATAAGAATAATAAATATTCTAAAACCCAAAAAAAACGATGAAAAAAAACTATTGGATATTGCTGCTAAAACAAGAGATGAAATACAAGCAGATATTTTTTTATATCTAAAATGCAATGAAAGTATTATAGAAAAAATTAGAAATGATACAGAATATAAAAAATTTATGGGAGGAATTATAGATGAGTAGTAAAAAAGGAAAAAAAGAGGCTTTATCAGTAAGTAGGTTAATAAATGAAGTATTAGTTGCACAATTAAGTATACCATTCAGACAAATTGTTAATGATACGACATTTTCTAAATATACAGGATCTAAAAGACCTGATATTTTAATTTCTGAATTTGAATATGATGGAACAAATGATACTCAATATATAAGTAATTTAGTTGCTTATGCAGAAGCTAAAGATGATTGCAAAGTTGATGACAAAGATTGGAAGGATGCAATTGAGCAAGGGAAAATAAAAGCTCCTAAATTAGGATTACCATATTTTATTGTGACAAATTGCAAAACAACATATTTTTATAATGCAAAAACAATGAAGCAAATTACCTTAAATGGAAATCCAATTAGAGAATTCCAAACCATAGACATATATAGACTTATAAAAAATAAATTAACAGAAAATCCTGAATTAGATAGTATAACTACTAATGTTGATTCAATATCAACAATTTCTGAAGCAATATTTAATAAAAAACTTTGGGAATTGGCAGGAGTATATAGAGAGATAAATTTTAAAGATAATGTTCAAAAAATTGATTTTACAGTAGGATTTGTTGCTTTAGAATATTTTGAAGAAAAAGAAAAAATTGATGGGACTATGGATTTTAGTAAAGTTTATTGGTCTACATGCTATGATGAAATTTCAGAGAAAATAAAAAATAATTTAAGTGGATATATAAAAAGATTAGAAGATGAAACATCTTTTAACGAATTTAAAAATGTTATGGAAGTTGTACGTATTGCTATAGATGGAGATGGAAAAAATAAGCCGTTAGTAGATGTGGAAGAAGTAAAGCAAATATATGAAATAATTGATTCAATGAAACCATTACATGGAACAGGATTTGACTTATTTGGAGCAGTATATGAAATGTTTGCATCATCAAAAGAAAAAAAGGATTTTGGAGAGTATTTTACAAGAAGGCATTATGCACACATATTTTCAAAACTTTTATTAGAGGATGAAGAATTTTATAATAATGAAAATGAATTTAGTATTATAGATCCAGCATGTGGAACAGGTGGATTTTTGACAGAAAGTTTTAAGGTATTAAAAAGTAATTATGAAAAAAGTGGAACTCTAAATCATGATGCAAAAGAATTTTTGTCTCAAAAGTGCTTTTATGGAATAGATGTAAGAGACGAAAATATTTCTCGTACTAGACTTAATATGTTTTTAGTTGGTGATGGACATACACATATGTATTCTGATAATACATTAAAACCATCAAAGGATATTGGGAAAACAACTTTAGAAAAAGAATATAAATATGTAATTACAAATCCACCATATGGAAATGGAACAATAAAGGCAAAAACAGATTCAGTATCATCTACAAGAACAGAAGTTGCTTTTATTTGTAAAGTAATAAATTTATTAAAAGCTGGAGGAAAAGCCTGTATAATAACTCCAGATGGAATTCTGGAGAATCCATCATTTAAAAAGCTTAGAATTGAAATACTAGAAAAGTGTGAAATATATGCAATTGTATCTTTACCAAAATTTGCATTTGCACCATATACAAAAGAAAAGACTTATGCATTATATATTAAGAAAAAAAGTTCTACTATTACTAAGATCCAGAAAAAACCGATATGGATGTATATAATTGATAATGATGGATTAGCCAATTCTGATAAAAGATTTCCAACTAAGCTCAGAAACAATAGAAATGGATGGATGCATGATGAAATTTCAGGTTGGGTAAATACGGAAGGAGAAGAGAAACCTGGAATATTGGAAAATAGATGGCTTAAATTTGATGATAAAGACACAAATGGAACAACATGGATTAATGAAAAGGGAGAAGAAACAACTATGAGAAAAGGTGGATTTGTGACAATGGATGAAATAAAATCAACTAATTACTATAACATTTTACCAGAGTATCATATTAGAAAAATGGAACCTGATTATATTTCAATAAGAGAGTTAAACAAAGAATTAACAAGCATAAAAAAATATTTAAAAAATATAGGAGAATAATTATGATTGCAATAAAAGAGGTTTTTAAATGCAGCAGTGGAAGCTCTGATATTACAGAAGAATTTATATACCAGAGGATAAAAAATACAGGCATAAAATATAAAGTTCTATCTAGTTCAGTATTAGATTCAACAAGTTTAGGATATGTAGCCTTAAATAAAGACGATAAATACAATACTTTTGAAAATCAATATGGTATTTTAGTGGTTAGAAATGGAAATGCTGGTGAAATGAGATTTATAGATAAAGGAAATTATATAACAAACGATCACGCATATATTCTAACTTTAAAACCTGATTTTAAAGAAAAATACAAAATAGATGAGATGAAAGAAATAATGTTTCTAAAATATTTTATATACACATATGGATTTGAAACAAAAAAATACTCTACTAATAATGATAATTCAACTTGGAATAAAACCAGTTTCTTTAAGTATTTTGAAATTGAAGATTATAACGAGAAGAAAATAGAAAAAGTGTTTAAACAAATGCAAGATAATGAAAAAATAAAAGAGAGTATAGATATAATAAAAAGAAGATTAGAGTTTTTGCGTAAAAAAATTATTTCAATAGATGAATACACTAAGGAAATAATAGATATGAATAAAGTTTTTGATTATTGTAGTAGAAATGATTGCCTAAGCGAAGAAGGAATCTATAATCGTTCTCTTGATATAAAAGAGCCTGTAATAGTATTAAGTGGTTCAACTGATAATTTGATATATGGAAAGATATCTAAGAGTGATGATATACATTATATAGAGAATAAACAGGTTCTTCATGTTATTACTAGAGGAAAAGCTGGAAAAATAACTTATATAGAAAAAGGAGATTATGCTACTAATACAAATGCTTTTATGATTTATTTAAAGGATGATTATAAGAAAGATGCATGTATAAACAATGATTATGAAGAAAAAGTTGTATTAAAAGCTTTTCAAATATATTTACAACCCGTTTTTTATGAAATGTCATCAAATGCCGATGTATCGGTTTTACCATTAACAGAAATAATAAAAAATATTAAAATACCATTATTCAAATATAGTAAGGAAATAGAAAAAAGTGTTTTACAAATAGAAAAATATGATTTTCTAAGGAATCAAATTCAAAAGCAAGTAAATTTGTTTGAGAATTTGAGTAAAAAAAATGTTATTTTTGAATAAAAAGCAAAGTGATTTACACTTTGCTTTTTGTATTTCTATTCTTCAAAACACCCCATAACTAACTGACTTCCATCTACAAATCCATTTCTATAATATTTTTCATTCCAGTAGTATAAGTAATCCATAAAATTCTTATCAAGCTGGTCTAGTTGCTTTTGAACATATTTCTTATTGTTATTAGGTACATTTTTAAGAATCTTCTCTGCAATTTCTCCAAAATAGATGCAATATTTTTTATCCTGAGGGGACATTTCGCAAAAAGCAGTTTCCTCTCTAAATTCTAACCATTCTTTTAATATATCATCTTCATTTACTTTTCTAAAATTTATCATATCTAATTCCTCCTACACATATATAATTTCATTAAAAACAATTTCTTCAGCAGCATTTTTAAAGTTATTCATTAAGCCAACCCATTTTAGCTGATTGGTTCTTTTAAGTTTTTCATCAACATTGTTTTCTTTAGCCATTTCTCTGACTGTTATATTAACTATGTGATTACATCGTTCATCAATACCTTTTAGGTAACTAGATAGAGCTCCATTCATCATCAATTCAGTATATAAACCTCGTTTATTCTCTTTAATATATTTTAATCTAGCTCTGCCATATTTTCCTAAAACAACCTTTTCATGATTTCTTATTATTAAATCAGGAATTAAATAATCTCCTTCTTTGTGATAAGTTATTTCTTTCATAATCAAAACCTCCAAATTAAATTCTTAGGTTTCCCAGTTTTACTTCCAATATTTGCTAAAAATAATTGGGGAAAAGTTGGGGAAAAAATTCTCAAAAAAGTACAAAAAATCACACAAATGTTCTAAAATCTATTTCCCCAATTTTCATTGATAAATCAGCTAAAACCCTTGATTTCACTAAAGTTCATAAACCTGTCGGCTAGCCCTCATAACCCGAAGGTCGTAAGTTTAAATCTTATGATGCAACCAATTAAGCTCATAGTGCTAGATGTTTTATTTTTTTGAGAAAAGGTGCTATAATATCCTCAGAAAG
>OIYV01000591.1_pt1 | contig 20297 bp, 16 predicted proteins | sample 1588251 | NCBI WGS metagenome assembly OIYV01 (sample SAMN03283282) | human gut metagenome | biome: human-associated habitat; material: feces | host: Homo sapiens | place: Peru | collected 2012
TCCAGAGAGGTACCCCTATGCGCGTTCTCGTTCTCTCCGATTCCCACGGAAATATTAACAATATGCGCCGCGCTGTGGAGCAGGTGCAGCCCCACCGCGTCCTGCATCTGGGCGACTGCCAGCGGGATCTGACCGCCCTGCAAGCCCTTTTCCCCGCCCTCCCCATGGAGGGCGTCCCCGGCAACTGCGACTTCGGCAGCTGCGACCAGCCGGAGCGTCTCATGGAGCTGGACGGTGTGCGCCTTTTCCTGCTCCACGGACACACCCGCAGCGTCAAAAGCTCGCCCCTCCCGGCGATGTACGCCGCCAGAGAGTACGGCGCGCAGGTGCTCCTGTTCGGTCACACCCACGTCCCGCTGGTGGACAACGACGGCTCCCTCCTGACGCTGAACCCCGGCGCGGCAGGCGACCGTTTCCGCCCCACCTGCGGCGTCCTCACCATTGAAAACGGCCACGCGGACATCCGGACGCTGGCACTGTAAAGGAGAAATACCATGTTCTATATCGGCTGTCACCTGTCCGCCTCCGACGGTTTCCTCGCCATGGGCAAAACCGCCCTCTCCATCGGAGCCAACACCTTCCAGTTCTTCACCCGCAACCCCCGCGGCAGCAGGGCAAAGCCCATCGACCCCGCCGACGTGGCGGCGTTTCTGACCTTCGCCGCCGACAACGGCTTCGGCACGCTGGTGGCGCACGCCCCCTACACCATCAACCCCTGCTCCAAGGACGAGCACACCCGCGAGTTCGCCCGCATGACGCTGGCGGACGACCTCCTCCGCATGGAGCACGTCCCCGGCAACGTCTACAACTTCCACCCCGGCAGCCACACCGGGCAGGGCGTGGAGACCGGCATCACCCAGATCGCCGAGACGCTGAACGCCATCCTCACCCCCGGCCTCCGCACCACCGTCCTGCTGGAGACCATGGCGGGCAAGGGCAGCGAGGTGGGCAGCCGCTTCGAGGAGCTGCGGGAGATCCTGGATCGCGTGGAGCTGACCGACAAAATGGGCATCTGCCTCGACACCTGCCACGTCTCCGACGCCGGCTACGACATCGCCGGCGACTTGGACGGCGTGCTGACGGAGTTCGACAAGGTCATCGGGCTACGCCGCCTGAAGGCTGTCCACGTCAACGACAGTCTGAACCCGCTGGGTGCCCACAAGGATCGCCACGCCCGCATCGGCGAGGGCTATCTGGGCGCGGACGCGCTGGCGCGTGTGGTCAGCCACCCGGCGCTGGACGGTCTGCCCTTCGTGCTGGAAACGCCTAACGAGCTTCCCGGCTACGCACGGGAGATCGCGCTGCTGAAGGAGCTGAGGGTCGGGTGATGCTTCGTCTCTCCGCGCTGCCGCTTTTTGTTCTCTCCGCCGTGGGGCTGCTGTTCCAGTCGGGACTGCTCAAGCACGGCCGCATCCACCGCGGCACCTTCTGCTACTACACGAATCTGAGCAACCTGCTGGTGGTGCTCTACGAGCTGTCCCTGTTCGTGTCGGGCTTCGACCCTGCCGGCGGCCTGTTCCGCTGGCTGTCCTCCCCCGGCGTGGCTCTCAGCGTGACGCTGTGCATCTACGTCACCCATCTCATCTTCCATTGGGTGCTGGTGCCCATAACCAAGCGGGGACAGGACGACGCCCGTTCCCTGCTGCACGGCTCCCTCGGCAACGCCTGCGTCCACTACCTTACGCCGTGGCTGACGGTGCTCCAGTGGCTTCTCTATCAGGACAAGACCGGCTTGACCGTCCGGCACGCCGCGGCGTGGCTGGTGCTGCCGCTGACCTATTTCGTCTACGCCATGCTCCGCGCCGCCACCGGCAAGCCCATCGGCGACACGGGCGACCTCTACCCCTACCCCTTTCTGGATCTCCCCAGGCTGGGTGCGAAGCGGTTCACAGGCTGGGTAGTTCTCATTCTGACCGCCTTCTTCCTTCTGGGCTGCCTTTTCCTCACCGCCGCCCACCTGCTTTCCGCCTCCCACCCGTGAAGCGCGCCATCCCCCATTACGCAAAAAAGAGCCGGCTCTTGCCGGTTCTTTTTTGCGTGTGGATAAACCCCTGCCGTGCGTGCAGTCCGTCCTCTTTCTTTTTTCGCACCCGTTACCGGGAATGGCAAATCTGCCGAAAACGGGCGTTTTTGGTCGGTATGCACTATTGACTATTTGACAAATAAAATGTAGAATGTTAGATACTGTATACATGTTTGATCAGCTTGCTGCGGGGGCAGTATCCGGGGTGCAAGAAGGGGAACACCGGCAGCGTTGGGATGCCGAGACGGGAAAAAGGGGACGCCTATGACGATAGAAACAATGCTCTATGCGGAGACGCACTTCGCCTGTGCGATCATCCTGCTGATTATCGCGCTGAACGTGTCCTTCTCCGGCATCGACAGCTCCCGCCGCGGGCGTATGTTCGCCTACCCCGTCTGGTTCACGCTGGCGGCGTGTTTGCTCAACGCCGCGTGGTCGATCCTGTCCACCGAGGGCTATGACGTGCCGCTGGCGGTCATGGTCATTATCAACTCCCTGTACTTCCTCTGCTGTGCCTGCGCCACCTACTCATGGTTCCTCTACGCTGAGCTGACGGCGGACGAGAACGCTCTGGATGACCGCACGTATATGCACGTGGCGCAGGTGCCCATTGTTCTGCTGGTGCTGCTGCAAATTCTCACCCTATTCAACGGCTGCGTGTTCTGGTTCGACGAAAACATGGTCTACCACCGCGGCCCGCTGTTCTACGTCCAGTGTCTGCTGGCGTATGGCTATCTCATCGTCGCCGCCATCCACAGCGTTGCGATGGCGGGGCAGAAGCGCGACCTGTTCCGCCGCGACGCCCTTCTGGATAACGCCGCCTTCATCGTCGCGCCGCTGCTCTTCGGCACCGCCCAGATCTTCCTGCACCAGCTGCCCCTCATCGTGGTGGGCATGGTCATCTCGTTCCTGCTGACCTACATCGGCACCCTCAAGCGCATGATCTCCGTTGACCCCCTTACGGGCATCAGCAACCGCCGCGTCTTTGTGCGTATGGCGGCGAACCGCACGCTCCTGCGGGATTTCGAGACGCAGTACCTGCTGTTCATGGACATCGACAACTTCAAATACGCCAACGACCGCTACGGTCACTTGGAGGGCGACAAAGCCCTCTGCATCGTGGCGGACGCCCTGTCCGACCTCTGCCGCGGCGTCGGCGGCATCTGCTGCCGCTACGGCGGCGACGAGTTTGCCGCCCTCATCCGCCTCCATGGGGAGGCGAGCGCGGAGAACTTCATCTACACGCTCCAGCAGGCCGTCCGCGACGCGGCGGCGGCCGCCGAACTGCCCTACAACGTGGAGATCAGCGTGGGCTGGACGACCTACAACAGCCGCAGCGAGCCGCTGTCTCAGGCGGTGGAGCGCGCCGACAGCGAGATGTATGAAAAGAAGCGGAGCAAGGGTATTCATCGCTGAACCGCCGCATAGTCTTTGAAGGTGGCGCGGCAGTCGGTGCCGCCCGTGAAAAAAGTCGATTTTTGGCAAAAAAACTATTGACAACCCCGCTGTGACCATGCTAAATTTACGTCAAGGGAATAAAGCAAAGGCAAAGCCGGAGTGATCCGGTGACGCAAAGCTATAGGGGCTTTTCCTCCGGGGAAGTCAGCCAGTTGCCGGTATGCACGTCCGTAAGGCGAGCATACCGGTTTTTCATACCCTGCGAGCGTATAACCTCGGCGGACACGGAACGCCGAAGCTATAAAAACGAGTGCGGAGCAGGAACGGCGCAGCCGCGGCGCACCCCCCAGCAGAGAGGCCAGCTTCCCACCGTGAGGATGGGAAACTCTTCTTGACCGGGCCCGGTGAGAGGGTGGCTTGTCCGCTGGAAGTGATAGCCGAAGCTGACGGCTCCCACCCCGCACCCATGGAAACGTTGACAGAAATTCTTGAATAAGGAGGAAAAACAAATGTCAACAAAAGCATTAAAGACCCAGTTGTTGGCGGCGATCGCCATGGTGCTGGTGGCAAGCATCGCGCTGGGCAGCTCCACCTACGCGTGGTTCGCGAGTAACCGTGCAGTTACCGCAACAGACATGAAGGTTACGGCGACCACCACGGGTTCTCTTGTTATTTCTCAGGGGGCACTCCCGGTGGCTGCGACCACAACAATTTCCGTTTCTGCTGGTGATACATCTGCCACCAAGCTGATTCCTGCTACACATGATTTAAATACCGCAACTACGACGGGACTTGTCTATAACACGAACTCTGGCAATGTCAGCGCAAATACAGGTTTGGTTGAAACTGGCAAGGATGCCTTGACTTTTGGGGAAGCTGTAAATGGCGGAACTGATAAGACCTACTACAAGGACTATGTGGTCTATATCGCTGCTAACGGTGATAAAATTGAGGGGCAAGATATAACGGCAAAGATTAACATTACCGCAATTACCGACAAACTTCCCGGTGCTACTTCCATTGATTTCTATGTGGAAAGAAAGACCGATGTTACGACGCCTGCTATTAACAGTACAACCTACGGTGGCACTTTGAACGTGGCAGGGTTGGATGCAGAGACGAATGATGCGACTACAGCGAAGACCGATGCGAAGATTTGCACAAACGTGGAGATACCCAAGGCTGGCGATAATGCAGCGATTGCGGTGCTGATGCGTGTTTATATTGATGGTGCCTTGAAGAATAGTGCGACAACGACTTTTGTAAAGAACATTAGTGTTGCGGAGATTCAAGATACTACCCTTGGCGTAGAGTTCAGTGCTGCCGACAAGACCTAACTCCCCCTCCATCCGCCGTGGGATGGGAAGCACATAACAAAAAATGTCTCTGCACTCCCGTGCAGAGACATTTTTCGCGCCACGCCCCCGTCCTTCCCCCGCCGCAGCGTGTCATTGCGCGCCAGTCCGCAGACTGGCGCGGCGATCCGTCCCCCACGATTTCCCCCTCTCTCCGCCCCTCGAAAAAAGAACACAAAACCTCCCAAAAACCGCGCCGTTACGGGAAAAAATGCTTGACAGACTGCGTGCCCAAATGGTAATATCCAATATGAGAAAGTGAATAGGTTGTGAGGCAAAACCGTTGCGAGACGGTGACGCAAAGCTAAAGGGACTTCATGAGTCAGCCAGTTGCAATTTGGTTTGCATCGGACTGACTTTTTTCTGTCGCAAAATCGCCAACCTGCCCCCAAAACGCCCCCCTGCGGGGCGGAACAACGGAGAGGAAACGGAAAACTGCCCATGAAAAAATTCGGTAAAGACCTACAACCGAATACAGCGGAACACCCCGCCGGCACCGCGCCCCAGACCGCCCAGCAGCTTTCCGTCCAGCTTCGACTGGCAAAAACCACCGTGAAGCTGGCGGCAGTCCTGCTGGTGCTGATCCCTGCCGTGGTGGTCTACCTCTCCAGCGCGTGGTTCGCCCGCAACACGGAGGTCACCGGCGGCGGTGCCAGCGTCAGCGTGGTCAAGCCCGGAGCCTCCCTCTATATCACAGCGGAGAACATCGTCCCCACCGACAATCACGCCACCACGGCGGAGATTAAAATGGCGGACTCCCTGTACCCCATCTCCACCAACAACTGCACCGACTGGTGGTACATCACCGGCGGTGTCGGCACTGCGGAGACCTTCGAAAAAGCCACCGCCAAGACCTATACCTATAACAACAAGGAGTACACCGCTTACTCCGTGGGCAGCTACATTCTCTACACCGACGGCGACCCTCTGGACGTGTACCTCGGCGCCGGCGGTATTACCTTAACCACCATCGGCACAGCGGGAAAATCGCTGTCCGAAGCCCTCCGCGTGGGCATCAAGGCGGGGGATACCCTCTTGATCTACGCGCCTGTACAGGAGGACGGCGGCTATAAAGCCGTCACCGGCACGAACACCACCGCCCCCGCGACTGTCTATGACGGCACAAATATTTCCGCGTGGCAGGTGCCGCAGACCGAGGACGGCTACACCCCCCCGGCAAACAAGCTGGCAACGGCAACCAGTGATGGCACACCGGTGCAGATCTACGTCTGGTTGGAGGGCACGGACGCTCAGGCGATTTTGAGCAAATCGGACAACGCCTCCGGCTTGAAGCTGTCGGTGTACTTCACCGGCGTGGAGGCGGCGGCGACCCCCTAAAAAACGGGAAAGGAGCAAGCCATGGCACAGGATAAGCGACAGGAAAACCAGCCGGAGACCCAGATGGAAACCCAGCCGGAGCTTCAGCCGGTTGATGCGCTGCGCGACTCGCGGCGCAAGCTGACGCGCAGCATCGTGGTCACGGTGGTGCTGGCGGCTGTGGCGGCGTTGGCGGTGTTCGAGGGCATCACCCTCGGCTGGCTCTCCAACCCCAACCGTAACGTGGACGCCAACGAGACGGACATCCAGTCTGCCGGCGTGACGGAGCAGGACGGTCACGATACATACAAGTTTGACGTCGCCCAGGAGAAGGGTATCTGTATCAACGACGATATGGCGGTGACCATGAACGCCTACGACAAGGAGCTGCCCAAGCGCAACGAGCGCACGCCCATCATTCTCCGCGCCGTGTTGAGCAGCAGCCACAGCGCGAGCCAGAAGCTCTCCTTGATGATCACCTGCGCCAGCAAGGAGCTGCAGCAGGAGACGCTGACCGACGACACGGCGGCGCAGTATAACAATCAGCTGTCCAAAACGAACTGGGCGGCGGGCGACAAGATCAACTGGCTTTCCAACGTGGTGAACGTCCGCGCCGGGTACATTCCCGGACTGCAAACCCGCGCCGTTGCAGGCGATTATGCACCGATTACCGCTGGCGACACAACAACATACAAGGACGCGGACGACTATATTTACAACTACGCGGTGGACTTCTTCCGGGCAAGCACGGCGATCACGCCGGTAAAGTTCGTGACGCCCGGCAGTGCCACCACGCCCGAGCCGACGAGTGTGAGCAGCCAGCACAGCCGATCCATCAGCGCAAGCCAGATCGGGATGTTGCCGGAGAGGGCACCGGAAACAAATCCCGACGGAAGTACAAAGACATATACATATAAGATTGATTATTATACGATAAGTAATGGCGGTAATGTGCTGAATCAAAACAACACCGACCACGTGGAATTTGAGAAAGCCTCCGGCGGCTACAAGCTGAAATACGGCGACAAATACTTGAGTTACAACGCCGTGTACAGTACGGGAGGGTGGTCTACACTACAATCTGTCACATTGATTACAACGGACAGTGACGATAATGCGGCGATTTGGACGGTGACAGGAGACGCCGGAAATGTTCGAATTTCTTGCAAAGTTGACTATTATCGTGATTATCCGGGGTATTATCAGTTCGATTATTATCTTTTGCTTTCGGGGGATGTATGGTCGCTGAGCCGGAATCAAATGAATTTGACAATTACGCAGTATTATACCGAAACAGTGACGACAACGTTTCCGGAGGTTTCGGTTGGCGATGAAAAAAATCTGATTATCAATGTGGATTTGGCGGGGGCGAAGGAAGCGGACGACGGAAGATACTATGTGTATCTGATGTTTGACTATGACCACGAGCTGGTGAACAAATACCTTACGGATAACGGTATTTCGCTGAAGCTGGGAGACGAGAACATCCAGTTCACGGATGCGTTCCAAATTGCGGTGGTGGAGACGCCAACCACCTAACGAAATGAAGGGAGGCGCGGTATGAAAAAGTACGTAAATACGCGGGTTCTGCTGCTTTTCTGCCTGTGCGCGCTGTTGCTGGCGGGCGCGGCGGTGACGTATGCCTGGTACCGCCCTATCAAGCTGAATTTCGCTCCGGCGAAGGTGGACGGCTCCATCCGCGCCAGCTATTTTGAGAGCGGTGACGGCTCGCAAGCTCAACCGTTTGAGATAGCGAAGCCGGAGCAGTTTTACAATCTGGCGTGGCTGCAATATCTGGGAAAGTTCAACGAAGCTGACGAAAATAGGACTATTCCCACCACGTATTTCTATTTATCCGCTGATATTAACATGACGGGTTACGTCCTGCCGCCTGTTGGCACGGAGAAATACCCGTTTGTCGGTAACTTTAACGGCAATGGCAATACGGTCACGGGGCTGAATATCGCCGTGCCGACAGACCTGCCAATCGAGGGAGAATACGAAAAACCGCAAATCGTTGGCGCGTTCGGCGTAGTGGGAACAATGAACGGTGACGCGGGTAATATAACGATAGATGGACGGAATTACACCTATTCCAGCGCGGCGAATGAGGTCAAAAATGTGACCTTTAAGGGGCTGACGGTGGAGACGCAGACCACGAATGCGCTGATCGGGCTGGCTGCGGGGTACGTAAATGGTAAGCTGACAAACGTTGGAATCCAACTGGACAATACCTTGATGTCCAAGTTGGACATCAAGGTGAACACCTCACCATTGAACGCTATTTCTGCCAATTTGTCCGATCATTCGCTTGTGGGCTACACGAAGGACGTTGAGACCGATACGAGCAACACCGTGAAGCATTATCAGCCCACCGCCGCGCAGACGGAAACCTTGAACGTTAAGGAAAATGCCGGGGCAGAAGGCGCAGACAGAGGTGCGCTGAATGTGCAGAGTTTGTATTCGCGAGTGGGCGAGGCGTATCAGGGGGATAATCCTTGCCTCTACAGTGGAGGAGCGTTAGGTTCAGCAACCCTTTATAAAAAAACATACAGTGTTGGTTCCAATAACAACATATACTATTCGCTTTACGGTACAAGTCATCACAACAATGGTATTTATAATCCCACATGGGAGAGGGATACGAATTCGACGAAGCCCGTTAGTGGAAAAAACTATACAATTTATGCTTACTTGAGTGGTGCCTTTAAGTATTTGACAGTAAGAAACGGCGACATAGCATTAGCCGGAAATGTGAATAATGCTTGTGTCTTTTTCTTGGACACCGCTCAGGGTGGAAAATTCTCCATCTCTACGATGATTAACGGCGTCAACTATTACCTTACAACAGCTGATGGTAGGGTGGTTATATCTCAAGATCCTGATGAAAACTGGTCGTTTGCCGACAATAGCGACAATCCGGGACTAATCAACGGAGAGAAATACCTTACAGTTGACTTTGATTCTGATACTTGCACGATGGGAGGAAGCTCTCAAGCACTTCGCTATCGCGAAAATACTACCAAGGATACAAGCGGAAATGTACCTACCTATCTCCCGTTAGAGGTGACGGGCGGTGCGGTTCCGGAAACCAACACCGGTTACATTGTGGGTGGAACGAGCGCGGGAGAAAAGAGTGGAACGCAGTATAACACGGGCGATACCACAGTAAATGAGTATCCATATAGCTATATCAAAACTGCGTTCGAGAAATTGATGAACGGCACTGAGACTGATGCAATTGCATTTCCGCAAGGATCTGTGGATCAAGCCGCAGGTAGTAAGTATCAAGCGGCAAAAGCGTCCTTTGTGAAGACCATCAAGCCCGACGAAAACAGCGATCCGACCACGGTTCACGCGATTCGATTTATTGGCGGCGTGGTGGACAAGTATGTGGAAGCGGAAAATGTTTCCATATTGGGGCAAAGCTACGCAACATATCAGTTCCCGGAGAGCTGCGTAGACTTCCACGTGAACAGCAAGGGCTATGCGTCCTTTTTTGCGGCAGGCTTGACGAGTGGTAATAAAAGTTTCTTCGCCCTCTATCAGATCGACCGCAACGCAGGGGAAGGAACGATCAATGCGGTAAGGCGTATCAAAAAAATATACTCATACGAAGGGGAGTACCTCTATCTCACTGACGCAGGAAATACATATTACGGGGCGACGCAGAACTATGACGGATGTCCTGCTGGGGCAGTAGAGGTATTCGATTCATCGAATCTTTCCGACCAGAAGAGCGACTATTGGGATAATAATACCCAAGGGATAAGCAAGTTCTATTACTTTGAAGTACCGCTTAACGCCGGAGAATATGCTCTTGGTGCTGTTGCTAACGGCGCAGCCTTACTGTATTTGGAGGTCGGCGGCGATGACAGTGGTTCTGAACCGGGCGGCGAGATCAGTATTAAACGCACAAGGACAAATGAGGTCATTACAATCACGGAGAGAAAGACCACTGCTCCTGTCGGAGTGGATTTTGTGGATGCCCCCGTTTCTCTTACGCCTCCACTTGTAACAAAAGCCTCCGTTTCGAAGGCGTTGAATGCAAGCGGAGAATATACCTTTGCCAGAAGTAACGGAAAAATAACCTGTAATGGCGTTGAAGTCACGGAGAAAGCAGAAGAAACCACAACTATACGGCGCATTGTAACGCTGGATTATGATTTTACAAGCGACTACGCGGGAACGGTATTAGCAGACCAATACCCGCGTAGCGTCCGAATCATCTGCGACCAAGACGGAGGGAACTATACGTTCAAGTATCAAGAAAAGATTGGTACGGGAGCGTGGACGGAAACAACGAGAGACGTCCTTGATAATAATGCGTATGTTGGAAACGCGGAGGTTCCACTGCCTACCGAAGAAGAAATCAAAGCCTTGCAGGCGGAGGGCGAGACGGTGCTGGAGTATACCTACACGGCGGCGGACGCGGTGATCGACAGTGTGTTTGACCCGACGCTTACGGCGGGGACGGACGGCACGGTGACGGTGACGGGGGGAAGCTACACCGTTACGTCCAACAAGGCTCTGGGGGAAAAAGTGACGAAACGAAAAGACGGCTACACGGTTACATACAATACCAATACCGCCGCGCCGTAAACAGCCGGAGGACGGAAGGGAGGCTGCACAATGCAATCAAAAAAACTGCGGCGCAGCCTCCTGCACGCCGCCATCTCCGTGATGGCTCTGCTGGCGGTCGCCGTATCCACCACGCTGGCGTGGTACATATTCACGGTGAACGCCCACACCACACGGCTGCACATGGCGGCGGGCACCAACGTGACGCTGCAGATCAGCGGGATGCGGGACGGCGTTTACAGCTCCTCGGCGAAGCTGGAGCGGTTCCAGGGGCTGCTGAATCCGGTGTCCACCGACAGGATACAGAACGGGTTCCAGAAGGTGGCGGGCTTTACGCGAGCCTCCGGCAGTGCGCCGCTGCTTGCCAATCTGTTCTCCAAGAGCCTGGAGATGGAGAAGGACTATTACAAGACGTCGCTGTTCTTCCGGGCGAAGGAGGCGCGGCTGGACGTTTATCTGGCGGAGGTGGGGTTCACCGACAGCGACGAGGCGCGGCCGATCTCCTCCGCTATCCGCATCGGGTTCGTGGTGCCCGCCACGGGGCAGGAGTTTATTTTCGCCATCAGCGAGAAGAAGAACCCGGAGAAGGAGTACAACACCGCCACGGGGCGGGAGGGCTGCGTGCTGGACAGCACAAGGTCGGATGGCACCACGGTGGAGTTTACGCCGCTGAACGGGGAAAACTACTGCAATTACGACGGCAGCACGGGGCTGGTGTCGCTGAAGCCGGGTTCGCAGGCGATATGCACGGTGGACGGCAGCGGCGGCGGTGAGAGCGAGCCGGTGCAGGTGGATGTATACATCTGGCTGGAGGGCTGCGACGAGGACTGCACGCGCAATCTCTGCGCCACGACGCTGGAGGATCTGGCGTTGAGCTTCGCGGGGTATGCGGGGTGAGACGCGGGAGGTGAGGCGAGTGAAAAACCGGGCTTTACGGAGAGGTGCGGGCGTTGCCGCGCTGTACGCGCTGCTGGCGGCGGTGCTGCTGGCGGGCGGCACCTTCGCGTGGTTCACGTTCCGGGCGTACACGAACGTTACGCCCCTTGCCGGTACCATCGGAACGGGCGAGGGCGATCTGCTGATCTCGGCGCGGCGGGACGGAGGCTTCGATACGCAGTGTGCGCTGCCCCTGCGGGACGCGGGCGCGGAGCTGCTGCCGGTGAGCACGGCGGAACTGGAGCACTTCTTCACCGTCAGCGCACAGGACGGGGCGGGCATCGCCACGGCGTACCGCAATGCGGACGAGCGGGCGGCGGCACATTCGCTGAACGGGACGGTGTATCTCAAGGCGGACGGGAGCGATTTTGACATCTATCTCTGGCGGGAGGACATACACTGCGGCAGCGACGCGCAGGCGTTGGCCGCCATGCGGCTGGGGCTGCGGATCGTGACGGCGTCAGGGACGCGGACGCATATCTTCAAGCTGGACGAGCTGGGGAGCACGGCGTCGGCGGAGGCGGCCAGAACCGTGCCGGAGGCGGGAAAGGTGGTGTCCTCCGTGGGAGCGGGCGGCGCGGCGGTCTATGTGAACGACCCCGCCAAGGCACTGTCGGAGTGCACGGCACAGGGCACGGCGGACGAGGTGCAGGCGGGGAAAACGGCTCTCTGCGCCCTGAACGACGGCGAGATCGCGGAGGTGCGGTTCTGGCTCTATCTGGAGGGCTGCGACGAGAACTGCATCAACAGCGTACAGGGAAAGGACATCGCGCTGCAGCTGGGCTTTGCCGGCGCGCAGCGGGAGAGATAAACGGGAAAGGAGGGACTGCGCCCACGTGCGCGGCAGCGAAGCGATGAGACGAAGAAAGCATACGGTTTTGCCGCTGGCGGCGGTCTGCGCGCTGGCGTTGCTGTCCCTCACGGCGGTGACGGCGGCATGGTTCACCAACAACGCGAAGGTGAACACCTCGCGGGCGGTGAGCCGCACCGCCGTGCAGAGCGTGGAATTACAGGTCAGCAGCAAGGGCGGCGACGATTTCTCCGGGGGGAGAGAGGCGGACATCGTGCAGGTGAACAGCGCGGAGATGACGCGGCTGATGCCGGTGTCCACGGCGGATCTGGCGACCTTCGTGCAGCCGCCCGCCACCGTGGACGGCTACGCCGTCAGCTTTCAGAGGGTGGAGGACGAGCGGGACTATTACCACGGGCGCGTGTATCTCCGGGCGACGGCGGACGCGGCGGAAAGCGGGCGGAGGCTGGCGGTCTATCTGGACGAGGGGACAGGCTCCGGCGGCGCGCTTGCCGTGGGCGGCGCGGCGGGCAGCCAGCTGCTGCACGCGGCGCGGCTGGGGCTGGTGTTCGACGGAAAGCAGGAGAGCGCGGTGATCTTCCGACTGAGCGAGGATAAGAACGCGGAGGGTGACCGGACTCTGAACACCAAGCTGGACGGCGCGGTGCTGGAGGAGGGAAGCGTGCTGACGTGGACGGGAACGGCCGCCAAGGCGGTGGCAGATCCCGCAGTGCTGACGAAGGACAGGGCGGTGGGCGCGGACGGAACGGTGCCGGAGAAGCCGCTGCTGGAGATGGAGCTGGGGCGCGTGTATCAGGTGGATGTGTATTTCTATCTGGAGGGCTGCGACCCCGACTGCACGGAGTCCATCGCCTTTGACGACGGGTATCTGCACCTCGCCTTCTACGGCGTTTTGTGCTGAGGGAGGTGCGTATGAGGAACGACCGAGGAACCATCGGCAGATGCAGCATGGTGACGGTGTCGCTGCTGCTGGCGTTGGTGGCGTTGGCGGGGATCACGGCGGTGACGCTGGCGTGGTTCTCCATCTCCAACCACACACGGGTGTACAGCATGGACATGGACGTGACCACGGGCCCGTCGCTGCGGTTTGATCTGGACGCCCACGAGGACTTCGCCGACTACAAGCAGACGCTGGGCATGGCGGAGATCTTCGGGCGGATCCGGCGGGAGCTGGGCTACGATCCGGCGGAGACACCCCTGGACCCGGTGACCACAACGGACGGGCAGACCTTCACCCTGCGGAACGGGACGGTGAAGGAGGCGCGGGAGGGCAAGTACCTGACCTTTACACTGCATTTCATGGCAACGGAGGATATGCAGGTACACCTCTCCACCGCCCACAGCCGGGAGGGGGAGGACGGCACCAGCGTGACGTCACGGGTCAGTGGGCTGCCCCAGGCGATGCGCGTCAGCTTTACCTGCGGCGGGCAGACGGCGGTATACGATCCGGGCGCGGGAAATATCGCGCGGAATACCGGGAAACTGCGTATTTTTGGCTTGCCCGCGGCGGAGAGGATGATATATAATGAAAACAGTAATTTGTTCCATATTTCCGCCTATACCGATACGCCGGTGACGGTGCATATCTGGATAGAGGGAACGGATGAAATGTGCACGAACGAGCTGAAGGGTGGAGACTACGCCATCCGTCTGCGGTTCGTGGGAACGGATGAAGAGAATGTTCCGCTGGGCGGATAACTACCGATGAAATGAGGACATAGAGCTATGAGCAAGATGAAAAAGGCACTGGGAATACTTGCAAGCGTTCTGCTGTGGGCGGTCATTCTGATCGCCGCGCTGTTCACCTTTATCACCATGGCGACGCGGGACGAGACGCACGTTGCCAGCATCGCCGGCTATACGCCGATGGCGGTGCAGTCGGACTCCATGGCGGACACCTTCTACAAGGGGGATATGATCTTCATTAAGAAGTGCGATCCGTCCAGCTTACAGGTGGGCGACATCGTGTGCTTCCACACCATCATCGAAAACCAGTACGCCCTGAACACCCACCGCATCGTGGACATTCAGGAGGCGAACGGCTACCGCACCTACACCACGAAGGGCGACAACAACGCCGTATCCGACCAGCACATCATCGCCGACGGCGACATCGTGGGCAAGTACGCCGGGAAGATCAGCAAGCTGGGCTCCTTTATGGATTTCCTCAGCAGCTCCACCGGGTTCCTGCTGGTGATCGTGCTGCCGCTGCTGGTGTTCTTCGTGTATCAGGTCTATCATCTGATCACGGTGGGCATCGAGCTGAAGAAGGCGTCCGCGCTGGAGGCGGCGCAGATGCAGGCGGAGATACACGCCGCCGCTTCGGCGGAGGGCGGCGACGCCGAGCGCATGAAGGCGGAGGCGGAGAAGGCAAAAGCCGAGGCGGAGGCCGCGCTGGCAGAGGCCAAGCGGCTGAAGGCAGAGGCCGAGGCGCAGCTTGCCAAGGCGAAGGAAGAGAACAACGGGGCGGAGTGAGCCTCCGCCGCCGACAGCAAATCGTAGGAGCCGAGGAGGATACAGGGGGAGCAGCGGGAGCCGATTCTGTAATGACCCCCAGCCCTGCCTGTGTCCTCCCGTGCTTTGTACCGTACCGGAAAGGATAACGCGATATGAGTGAATTTCTCAAGCTGGCATACGACCTGCTTGCCAAGGTGGTCTATAACGTCGTGCAGTGGATCGTGGGGATCGTCGGCGGCTTCGTGAAGGTGTTTATCACGGGCTGGGCGGACTACGCCACCATATTCAAAATGTACTTCTCCGGCTTTTCTCTGCCGGTGAAGGTGCTTGCCATCCTTCTGGCACTGGTGCTGGTGGGAATACCGGTGCTGCTGATCGTCATTATCGTGAAGAGGCTCATCCTCCGGGCGCAGCTGAAGGCGGTGGACGAGGACAACACCATCCTTTATAAAGAGATCGGCCGTCTGAACCGGCAGGTGCTGGATCTCATGGACGAGAAGGCGAAGATCCTGAACATGAAGGTGGGCACGGTCAACGGCGGTGCCGTCACCGTGCAGGGGAGAGAGGACACCGTCAGCGGCGGTCTGGCGGAGAGCGGCGCGGTGGTGGGCGTGCAGAACGTTGCCACCGGCATCGTTGACCCGCTGGCAGAGCCGGTGCCGGTGGGCGCGGGCGTACAGGGTACCGTCCCTGTGGCGGCGGTGGGCGGCAGCATCGCCGACGCCAGCATCGGGGAGGACGCGCTCAGTGCCGCCACGGCGGCGGCAGTTACCGCCGCCACCGCAGCAAGGCAGCGGAGCGAGGAGGAGGAGCGGAACCGGGTGGATCGCTTTCCGAAGCTCAGCTATGTGGACGCCAAGTACGTGGACTACGAGCGTCCCGATTACGACGACACCATCACGCTGGAGCGTTTCACGGAGGGCTTCCGCCGCTTCGCGGCAAGCCAGATGAGTCTGTATTACTCCCACGAGGTCGTCCGGCGGTTCGTGGCGGGTCTGGCGGCCAGCAAGCTGCTGATACTGGAGGGTATCTCCGGCACCGGTAAGACCTCGCTGCCCTACGCCTTTTCCCGGTATCTGGACAACCCCGCCACCATCGTGTCCGTGCAGCCGTCCTTCCGGGACCGCACGGAGCTGATCGGGTATTTCAACGAGTTCTCCAAGCGGTTCAACGAGACGGAGTTCCTCCGCGCGCTGTATGAGGCGAATTACCGGGAGGATCTGAGCTTGATCGTGCTGGACGAGATGAACCTGGCGCGTATCGAGTATTACTTCGCGGAGATGCTCTCCGTGATGGAGCTGCCCAGCAAGGACGAGTGGGTGCTGGATCTGGTGCCTACGGCGTGGCCGGGCGACCCCGACAAGCTGGAAAACGGGAAGATCCACGTGCCCGATACCGTGTGGTTCGTGGGCACCGCCAACAACGACGACTCTACGTTCACCATCACGGATAAGGTCTATGACCGCGCGATCCCCATTGAGATCAACGACAGGGCGGAGGAGTTCGACTGCGAATTGCAGCCCCGGTGCAGCGTGACGTGCGCCCATCTGGAGGCACTGTTCGCCGCGGCGCGGGACGAGCATCCCATCAGCGACGCGACGCTGACGAAGATGCTCAAGCTGAACAACTATTTGCAGACGCGGTTCAAGCTGGCGTTCGGCAACCGCATTATGAAGCAGATGTACGACTTTATCCCCGTCTACGTCGCCTGCGGCGGCTCGGAAATCGACGGGCTGGATTATATCGTCGCCCGGAAGGTGTTCAAGAAGTTCGAGAGCATGAACGTCGCCTTCGTCCGGGACGAGATCAAGGGGCTGATCGCCTATCTGGAAAAGACCTTCGGCAAGACGAATATGCAGGATAGCCGCAGCTATCTGGAGAGGATACAGAACCTCTATTGATGTGTGAGTGGGAGGGTGCGCTATGGCGAATACACTGAACGATTTGTATTTGAAATATGTGAATAAGGTCGGTGCGGTGCTGGAGAAGGATCGGTATTTCCAGTACCTTTTCGCCATGACCCAAGCGGGGCACACCACCCTGTCCCAGAGCAACAAGCTGCTGCATAAGGTGGTGGACGAGGAGTGGCTGTCCACCATTGAGGACAGTCTGGACGCCATCAACACCATTATCGCCAACCCCCGACGCTTCGTTGCCACCAGCGAGGAGGTGGTGCCGGTGGAGCTGGCGAAGAAGATCACGGCGGAAAGCGTGCGGCACCTCAGCCAGAACACGCAGTTTATCGCCCCCAGCGAGGACGGAGAGATCCACCCCACCAGAATACTGAACGTCACCACCGAGGACAGCTATGACCTCTACGAGAACCGGTTTATTTATCATCTGATACAGCGGCTGGTGACGTTTATCGACAAGCGCACGGATCTGATCTTCTGGTCCACCGGCGACGAGACCATGAACACCCTTGCCATGGAGAGCAAGGTGGACGACGCCTACGAGACGATCGAGTACCGGCTGGAAATGAAGATCAAGAACACCCAGAGCTTCGCGGAGAACGACGGCGCGAACATGGAGGTGTTCATGCGTATCGACCGGGTGCGGCGGCTGGTGATGGCTCTGCGGGTCAGCCCCTTCTGCTCGCTGATGGCGGGCTGCGCCAAGGTACGCAGTCCCATCCAGCGGACGAACCTGATGATGAAGGACCCCCACTACCGCAAGTGCTATCAGCTGTGGCAGTTTTTGGAGAATTACGACAGTCAGGGCTATACCATCGAGGAGATCGACCGGCCCCTCGCCTTCGACGAGGAGTACCTGCTGCAAATGCAGACGGGGCTGGTGACGAATTATACCGTTTTCAAGAGCATCCTGGAGAGCGACGGGCGCGATGTGGACGAGACGCCGCCGAAACGCCGGCGGGTCATCAAGCCGCGGTTCGTCAAGCGCATCCAGGAGCAGATCGTGGACAACTTCGACATGGAGGACGTGGAGATCCGGCGGGTCTTTGTGGAGGAGGTCACCCAGGCGCAGCTGGACGCGGAGGAGAAGGCGGCGCAGGAGGCAAAGCGCGCCGAGGAGGCGCGGCAGTCCTGCGAGGAGGCGGAACGCCGTGCATCGGAGGCGTACAGCCGGATGCAGAACGCTATCGACCAGCTGGCGGCGGCGGAGCGGCAGACGGCGGACGCCGTCCGCGCCAAGGACGAGGCGGAGAGCACCCTTGTGCGGACGGTGCGTGAGGCGGAGGAGAACATCCGCCAAGCGCAGCGGGCGCGTCTGGACGCGGAGAAGCGTGCCGAGGAGTGCATGGACGCCAAGGGGACGGCGGAGGTGCAGCTGCGTCTGGCGTTGGAGGCGCGGAAGCAGGCGGAGGCGCGAAACGCACAGATGGCAGAGGAGCGCGACGCCGCAGAGAAGCAGATGCTGTCAGACCGCCTTGTGCGGGAGAAGGCGCAGAAGGAGCAGCTCCGGGAGCGGCAGGCGCGAAAGAGAGCCGAGGCGCGTATCCAGAAGGCGGAGGAAAAGGCGCAGGGTGCCAAGCAGGTTCTGGACGAGGCGAAGCAGACGCGCGCCGAGGCGGAGAAGCTGCGGAATAAGGCGGAGAACGCGGCGGCGGCAGCGGAAAAGCTGCGGCTGCGGGCGGAGGAACGCCGCGCCGCGGCGGAGCAAGGTGCCAGAGAGAGCCGCAACGCCATGCAGGAAGCGGAGAAGGCGCGGGAAAAGGCGGAGCGGCAGGCGCAGCGTGCTGCGGAGGACGCGCAGAGAGCGCGTGAGGAGCGGAAGACCGCGCTGGCGGAGAGCCGGAGGGTACTGGCGAAGCACCGCAGCATGGAGCAGGCGATAGAGGACGCCGGGAAGCGTCTCAAGGCGGCGCAGGAGGCGTTGGCAGCGGAACGCGCCGCGCTGGAGGCGGAGCGCGCCGCAAGAGAAGCGGCGGAGCAGACCGCCCGGGAGACGGCGGAGAAGCTGGCGGCGGAGTCGGCGGCAAGAGCGGCGGCGGAACGCCGTGCGTCGGCGAACACGCTGGCGGGACGGCTGCGCTCCGCCTTTGGCGGAGGACGCCGGGAGGAGCGATAAGTAAAGAGGCAGAATGGCAAAGAAAGTATTTCTTCAAATCATCAATATACTATCTGTGGTGATCATCGCCCTTGCGCTGTTTGTGCTGCTGAGCGTGGTGCTGACGCGGCGGGGAGATACGCCCAACGTGCTGGGGTTCTCGGCGTTCCGGGTCGTCTCCGGGAGTATGCGCCCGGAGCTGCAGGAGGACGATCTGATCGTCATAAAACGGGTGGCACCGGACAAGATAGCGGTGGGGGACATTATCTCCTTCTACTCGCCGGATCCGGAGCTGCGCGGTGCCGTCAACACCCATCGGGTGACGGCGGTGGCGGAGGAGGGGGGACAGTACGTCTTTACCACCAAGGGCGACGCCAACGTAATCGAGGACAAGTACGGCGTTCGGGGGGACGAGGTGCTGGGCAAGGTGGTGCTGGTGTCCGCGCTGCTGGGTAAGCTGTCGCGGCTGGCTGCCAATCCGCTGGTGTTCATACCGCTGATACTGGTGCCCCTGCTTGCCATACTGCTGACGAATCTCGTCCGCACGGTGCGTCTTGCCAAGGAGGCGGCGCAGGAGGAGGAACGGCGGGAGCTGGCGGCTCTTGCCGAGAGAATGGAGAAGCAGCGGGAGAGCGGGGAGCAGAAAGCGGAGTGATCGGGAAAAGGCTTGCCCGCAGGGTTTGAGGGAGGAAAGAGATGTCGATATTCCGGAAAAAGAAGGCGGGGGAGGCTGCCGCGGAAATTCCCGCGGTGCAGGAGACGCCCCGGCGCACGGTGCAGCGGGCATCCCTGACCTCCGGGCGCATGGCTGCGCTGTTCCAGAGGCTGTACCGCTGGGTGTTCTCCGTGAACGTCACGGCGGGGGTCTATCAGATCGAGTCCGGGGAGGACACGTTTGCCCGGGAGCCGCTGCCCATCCGGGGGTATTACAGTGCGCTTTTGGCGCACCTTGCCGATGAGCTTCCGGAGGGGGAGCGGGAGACGTTCGCCCGTATGTTCTCCGCCGAGAGCATCGGCAGAGCCATGGAGAGCGGAAGCACCAGCCTGCGCGGTATTTTCAGCGCGTATGAGCTGGGCGTGGAGGACAGCGAGGGGCGGGAGCGTCCCCTGTGCTGGTATGAGTTCCGGGCGGAATGGGTCATGCAGGTGGATCTGCAGAACCGCGTCTGCGTCCTGTCGGTGCGGCAGGTGCAGGGCGATCTGGACAGGGGGCAGGACAGGAAGCCCGCCGCCGCTCCGCGGACGGAGGAGGGGGAGATCGACTGGGAAGCCCTCCGCGTCCGGGATCTGGACAGAGCCGCCGACGGCATGGACTTTGAATACAACGTGGCGGAGGATGTGGTGTACCTTCACCGGCTGCGGGGCAGCAGTGAGGGCGACCGGGTGACGAAGAATTTCCTATCGCGGCTGC
>OIYV01000594.1_pt1 | contig 20256 bp, 20 predicted proteins | sample 1588251 | NCBI WGS metagenome assembly OIYV01 (sample SAMN03283282) | human gut metagenome | biome: human-associated habitat; material: feces | host: Homo sapiens | place: Peru | collected 2012
TCAACTAGGATTTAATTAATGTTCTTTTATTGTCTACTTTCTATTGACAAGTTCACTTATTTAATAAAACTATTCTTTTTTAATTTATCAATTATTTTATTTACTGATACATCGCCTTCAATTCTAGTAGCAGTTGTTTTTTCTTCGCCATCTTTGATAAAAAGAGTAACTGGGGTACTACCATCAAAACTAATTCTTGAGGAGAAGTCCTCTAATTCTTTTTTGGTATACTTATCTACATCAGTATAGTATATTTTGATATTGTATTTACTTGCTACTTTTTTTAGTTTTGGTTTGTAATTATTACAATGTATACAGGTAGTTCTAGAAATACATAGTATAAAGTTTTCTTTGTTATCTAGTTTTTCTATTATTTCGTTATAGTTTAATTTTACTAAATTATTATCTATGGTAAAGATAGAATATCCAATACCTGCTCCTATAACAAATAAAATGATGCATATAATAATGTTCTTTTTTTTATTTTTCATTTAAATCACCATATTAATAATATCACTTTTTAGAGAAAAAAGCAAAAATATCTTCCAATATATTTAAAATAATGGTATAATTTTAAGTAGTATAGGGTACGGGTGATATATATATGAATAAGTGTAAATATTTAGTAATGGCATTTTTATTAACTTTGTTTATTAATATATCTTTTGTTAAGGCAGATTGTACTAATGAGGAAATAGCAAAATTAAAAGATGAGGCTGGTAAGATAAAGGTTACTTATGAGCATTTAGGCAGAGTTGATTTATATGATGATATTTTATATAATTTATTTAATGTTGAGATTACTAATGTACCTAATGATTTTTATATTAAAGTATATGATGATATAATTTATAAACCTGTTAATGGTAAAGTTGAAAAAAAACTATCTACTGGTAAATGGGAAATAAGAATTTATTCAAATAAATGTGAAAAACAAATTGATAAAATTAATTTGAAGTTACCAACATTTAATATGTATTCTTTAGATCCTTTATGTGAAGGAATAGACGGTAGTGATTTTCCATTATGTGGAAAATATTATGAGCCTAGAGTAAGTTATGCTGATTTTGAGAAAAGAGTAAAGTCATATATAGCGACTCATCCAAAAAAGAATAACAATGGTTCAAATGATGATAAAAGCAGGTTTGAATTTATTCTAGATTATTTAGTTAAGTACAAGTATTATTTTGCATCTGGTATTATATTAATAATTGTATTAATAATATTATTCTTTAGTTGGAAAAAGAGAAGAAATAGAGGTGTTTTGAAATGAATAAGAAATGGTTTGGAATATTTTTTCTTTTAACATTCTTCATTTTTATACCAAATATTAATGCAGCTTATGGTGATGTTAGATATGAAGTTACTAGTATGGAATTAAATGGTAATAATATCAGTTTTAAAGGATGGGCATTTATTCATAGAACACAAAATTATGTTGATTATTCTTATGCTAATAGTTCTTTTAGAAATACTGGTGGTGGGCAAAGAATAAAAATTATTGCATATGCTAATGGAAGACAGATTGATGAAAAAGAAGTTACTGGTGGTAGTGATTATAATTTTTATTGTCAAATGTATAATTTTAAACTTAAAAAGAGTGAATGTGAAAATGCTTATTATGGAAGATTTGATCCTGTTTATGGTAGTGGTTCCTTGGATGGTATGGGTAATCTATTAGGACAAGGAAGTAATAGATGTAAAGAAGGCTCTGATAGTAGAGATCAGTGTTTATATGAAGATATAGGTTTTGATATTAATTTTGATATATCTAGTTGGCATGTTTCTGAAGGAACGGAAATTACATTTGGAATTATGGTATATAATAATGACTATGGTAGGTGGTCAAAAAAACTTGATCTTGGTGTTGTAGATAAAAATGCCTCTATAGATGGTAATTCTTCTCTTCAAGTTAAACCAGGTACTTTAAGTAACTATGTAAGAGTTTTCGCCACTTCAGCATTAATAAGAGCTATGGATGGTGGTTATTTGTTATTTGATCGAAATAATAGGCTTGTTGGTTCTAGTTTTGATGGCATTTGTAATTGTGGTGATTCTCCTAGATATGATTGTGCTGATTGTCACTGGAGAGTTGCTAATGGAGTGTATAGAGTAAAAAATGTAGTCAAATCTGAGACCAATGAGTTTGGATTAGATCCTGGAAAGTATGTTGTTGATCTTGGAAATAATATTGATGGTGTTTTATGGGGTTCATGGGTCGTTTCAAATACTACCTTAGTGTTGATGTTTGGTGGAAGTGCTCCCAATAATTGTGATGTGTCTATTTCTTCAAGTTGTAATAATAGTACTAATGTGATAAGCAATTGTCAATCTAAGGAGAGTGTGACCGTTACTGATTACTCTGGTGCTCCATCAATAGGTTCTAAAAAAGTTTCGGCTAATATTAAATATAATGTAAAGCAGGATATATCGATGTCTAATATTTTGACTCCAACAACAACTTATGCTGGAGCAGGTTTTAAATTTGGAGTAATGTATTATAATTCATTTACATGGAGTAAGGAAGAACCAACTTATAGTTGTTCTGAATATGAAAGGGTGTTGGTTAGTTCTACTACGGATATAGATTATTCTGCTTCTTGGGTATGTACTGGTTATAGAACAGAAGAAGGACGAGAAGAATGTGCTAAAACTAATCCAAGACCCACTGTAACAGTTAATAAATATGAAAATCAATGGGTAAGTTCAAGTTGTTCTTCTGATTATGATAGTTTAAAAAGTAGTGCTCTTTCAAGTATGGAAAATTCATTTGAGGCGAAAATTAAAAAGAGTGATGACTTCGAAAATGGTATTAGTTTTGTTTCTAATGTTAATGGTAATAATTTAGATATTTATAATAAAGAATGTAATTATGAAGAAGATAAAGAGAATAAAAAAATTAAAATGAGTTGTATTTTCTATTTGCCTAATTATTCTATTTCTAATTATACTGGTAAAGTTTCTTATAATAATATTAGCTATCCAAATAGGGGATTAAATAATAAATATTATACTCCTATTGCATGGTCAGAAGGTAAAAATCCTTATACAGTAACGGCAAAAATAGATGGTTTAAATGGTTTGAAAGAATCTTCTATTGGAACATGGAGTGAATGGGATACTGATTTGTCATGTGCTATTAATTTATATCCACTACTTGGTATACCTAAAGGGATAAGTTATAAATATTTGTTTATATATAGACCAATTGATTTAAATAATCCATTTCCTAATAGAAATGCTGGTATGAATTGGTATGATTGGTATAATAATAGTCAAAATAAAGATAGATTAGAAAAATCTTATAATAAATTACAATATCAAATTACTCTTGATAGTAAGTTAGTTTCTGAAATTAAGAAATATAATAAAAATGAATTAAATAATGGTGGATATTTAGATTGGAAAACGATAGATGAATTAGGTAATAGTTCATTTGTTGATGAGTATTTTAATACCAAGAGACAAAATATAGTGAAGTAGGTGATAAATAATGAAATGGTCTACAGTAACTGTAGGTGTTATGATTTTAGGAATAATAGGTGTATCAATAATACTATTATTTCAACAAATAACTACTACTAATGAAAATGATTATTACTTACTTAAAGAGATAACAGAGGCTGCAATGATTGATTCAATAGATATTTCTCATTATAGGGAAACAGGTGAACTTAAGATAATAAGAGAGAAGTTTATAGAAAACTTTACTAGAAGGTTTTCTGAATCAACATTGATAATAGGAACTAGTTATACGATAAAGTTTTTTGATGTAATGGAAATTCCGCCTAAAGTATCAGTAATGATAGATACTGGTATTGAAAATTATAAAATATATAATACTGTTGATAGTTATAAAGTATTAAATAATTTATCTGGTATTCTTGAATATGTTGGTAAGGATGGTAAAAAAGTTCTTAGTACAAAGAATAATCCTTATGAGGTTAAAACATATAATAAAGATTATTATGCTATAATTAAGAAAACTTCTAATGGTTATGATAAGTGTTTACAACTTAATGTACCTGATGAATTGATTTCTGGTAAATATAAGAATATTGTAATGAAAAACATTAATTATCAGCGGGAAAATTATAATCAAGGAATTGTTAATTTTGCTATTTTACAAAGAGATATTGCATATAAGAATGCTGATAATGATTATGGGTACTTTTTACCTATTGATAAAATTGAAAAAAATGTGTATAATGATATTAGTATAATTGAGTGTTCATCTTGTGGATATAGAGGGGATTATTGTGTAAATATTAATTCTTCTGGTGGTTCAAGAGATTATGCAATTTTTAAATATATGATAACATGGCAATATGAAGATTATAAATATAAATTAAGTTAATAAAAAGGAGGAAAAATATGAATAACTTAAAAGCTTCGATGAAGAAATTTCTTGGTAACAAAAATACTGTTACCATATTGGGGATAGTATTATGTTTAGTAGTACTATATGTTGGTTATAACTATCGTATTAATGCAAAGGTTGAATTAGTAGAGGTTCCTTATGCTACTAAAACTATTCAACCGAGAACTTATATTACTAAGGATATGATAGGAACTATGAATGTACCAAAATCGTTTTTAGTAGGTAGGTATTATAATAATGCTAATGCTATTGTTGGTAAGTATACTAATTATAATACTATTATAGCAAAGGGAAGTTTATTTTATGCTGATTTAGTTGTATCTAAAGATGAATTACCTGATTCAGCATTTGCAGAAGTACCAGAGGGTTATACTGTTATAAACTATCCAGTTAATATTGCTACTACTTATGCTAATTCAATGGCTCCGGGTAGTTATATTAATATCTATTATAAATCACTTGATGATAATGGTAAAATAATGTTTGGTAAGTTTATTAGTAATATTAAGGTTCTTGATGTTAAGGATTCTTCTGGTCAACATGTATTTGAGAATAGTGAAGAGACTAGAACTCCTGCTTATATGTTATTTGCAGTACCTGAAGAGACACACTTATTATTAAGAAAAGCTTTATATTTAACTAAGTATTCTGTTGAATTAATATTAGTTCCTAATACTGCTACTTTAACTGATAGTGATAAGGTTAATGTTAGTAGCTCTGATATTGAAAGTTTTATTAATGATAAGACAGAATTTGTTGATGTAACTGATTTACCTAATATTAGTGATCAAGTTCAAGAAAAAAAAGATGATAAGACTGAATAGTTAAATTAAGAGTAAGGAGGGCAAAATATGGATGAGATGTTTACCCAGATAGATTTTGGTCCGCTAAAACCTTTCTTGGAAAATGATGATATTACTGATATTTCTTATAGTAATAATGGTCAGGTTTGGTTAAAGAGTTTATCACAAGGTGTATATAGAGTAGAGAACACTGGTATTGATAATCCTTTAATGGAAAAGATAGCGTTTCAGTGTGCTAATACAATGGGAAAGTCATTCAATATGGCAAATCCATTTCTAGATGCTGAGTCTGCTGAACTGAGAATGAATTTTGTTCATGACTCAATAGCTAAAAATGGTATTGCTGTGCTTATAAGAAAAACCCCAGCTAAAATAAGATTACAAAAAGAAAAGATAATTGCGGATGATTATATAAGACTTAATATTCATGATTTTCTACTTAAATGTGTTGAAGGACATTGTAACATATTAGTAAGTGGTGAAACTGGTTCAGGTAAAACAGAGTTTATTAAGTATTTGGCTGCTCATACAAAAGAAAATGAGAAAATAATAACAATAGAGGATACTTTAGAGTTACATTTGGATAAGATATTTCCTCATAGAGATATTGTTGCTATGAAGACTAATAATATTGCTTCATACTCAGATGTTCTTGTTACTTGTATGAGACAGAATCCTAGATGGATTTTATTATCCGAAGTAAGAAGTGCCGAAGCGGTTATGGCTGTTCGTAATAGTATTTCTTCGGGTCATAATATTTTATCTACTATTCATGCAGACAAAGCTGAATCTATTCCTAGTAGATTATATAGTTTGCTTGAAACAAATCAGGATGTTAGTCAGTTCTTGGCTACTATTCATAGATATGTTCAACTTGGTGTACATATTAAGGCTTATTATAGTCAAAAATATAAGAACTTTCATAGGGAGGTTTCTGAAGTAGTAGAATTTTATGTTACTGATGATAATAAACCAGAATATAAGATTCTTTATAGAAAGACTCCTGATGGTCATGAGACTACTGCTAATCCTAGTAAGCATTTATTAGACTATTTGGAAAGTCAGGGTGTAATAATGCCTCCAGATATTCTTGTTAAAGAAGAATTTAAGGATGGTAGTGTTAATAATGAGACTAATGATTTTGTAGTAGATAATAGCAGTGCAGTTAGTAATGCTCAGATATCTAGTAATACTAATATACAAAGTAATGTTACTAGTCAAAGTATTTTAGGTGGAATTGCTGGGCAATATCAGAATATGCAACCTGGACAAGCCATGCAGAATACTATTAATCAAAATGTTAATGGTATTCCAAATATTTATGGTACGCAGACTGTAACTCCTAGTGGAGTAAATGTAATGAGTATAAGTAATAGTTAAGGGTAGGTGATATAATGGAAATAGTTTTGGTAGGAGTTATTATAATATTTATAATATCTTATCGTACAAAACAAGGTGAATCTGTATATAAGTTTATTTCAGAAACTGCTGTTAATACTTATAGAAAATTGGAACCTTACTCCTTTAAAGTAATGAGAGATAAAGTAAAAGAACTAGGACTAGAATATACACCTAGACAATATTTATTTCAAATACTAGCTTTTGCTGGATTATCTGGTGGAATAAGTTATCTATACTTTTATAATATATTTATAAGTGTCATTTATATTTTAATAGCGGTATCTTTTATACCATATGTTACTTATTTAAGATGTAAAAGGCAATATAGTGAATATTTATTTGAACAAGTACAGGTATATTGTACTAATACGATAATGGAGTTTGCTACTACTGGGGCTTTTGTTAAGTCATTAGAGGGAGTAGTGGAATCAGGTATATTGGAAGAACCTTTGGTATCTGATGTTAAGACAATGATAGCATTATCTTATGAGAAGGGTGATGTCTATGATTCAATTAAGTATATGGATACTAAATATCCATACTATATGGTTAAAAATATGCATCAATTATTTTTACAGGTAACTAAAGAGGGTGCTAAGGATACGGAAGAAACTTTTGAGAATATGTTATCTGATATTGATATCTTAGTAGAGGGTGTATATAGAGATAGAACTGATAGAGCAGCATTTCATAAACAATTTATTACTTTTGGTGTTTCTTTATATGGTATGGTTGCTCTTATACAATTACTTATTGGTCAAGAAACTTATATTGCTATGATAGATAATTTTTTAATTAGATTATTTGTTCATGGTGTAGTTATAATTAATAGTTGTTTTCTCTTGAATGGAGAAAAATATTACAACGAGAATGTAGGTGCTGAATAATGTATTTGGAACTTATTATTGTTACAGTTATTGTCTTCTATATATTTATTGTTAATAAGAAGATAAAGACTTCATTCTTTAGTAGTAATAGTAGGCTATGTAATATATTGAAAGAGAAAGATTATGATTTTCTTTTGATTGCTAAATATGGTGATAGGGTATATGATCCTAATGAAGTATTTATGAAAAGAGTTAGAAATGGTGTTTTAGTGGCTGTTGGTCTAATATTTGTATTTGTTTCTAATATGAGTTATTTAGCTGTTATTATTGCTTTAGTAATTGGGTATATTACATTTAAGTATCAGTATCTTGGGTTAAAGAGATGGTATAAGAGTCATTTGAATTATATTGATTCATTACTTCCATATTATTTAAAAACATTAGAAGTATTGATTCATCATTATACTGTGCCAGTAGCTCTTGCTAAAAGTGTTGATGATGCTCCTGAAGTATTTAGACCAGGACTTAAGAGAATGCTTAGTAAGATAGAGGCTGGTGATCAATCCATTGATCCTTATATGGATTTTGCTAAGGAGTATCCAGTAAGGGATTCAATGAGAATGATGAGATTGTTATATAGATTAGGACTTGGTGAACAAGAAAAGAAACATCAGCAATTGGTATCTTTTTCTAGATCAGTATCTTCTCTTCAGGCTAAGGCTAGGGAAATGAAATACAAAGCTAGACTTGATACAATGGAGAAGAAAACTTTGGTAATGATGGTTGTTACTGGAGCAGGTTCCTTAATACTATTATTGATTTCAATTTTTATGTTGATAACATCAGTATAAAAATTTGGAATATATTAAAAAAGAATAAAAAAAATATATATAAGAAAGAAGGTGAGATAATGAAAGAAGCAACAGGTGAAGTATCAATGACTGTTATTACTATTGTACTTTTAGTAGCAGTATTAGGTATTGGTATGTGGTTATTTGGTAGTAAGGATTCTCCAGGTAGAACATGGATTGAAAATACATTCAATAAAATTGGTAATACTACTGATGGTGATGTTGGAGGCATTACTAGCGGACAAAAGTAAAATAAAAGTGGGTGAAATTTAATGAGAGATTCAGTTGGTGGAACATTTATGATATATGTGCTTATTGTCTTTCTGGCTGTTTATATTGTCTTTGTAGCAGTGGCATTTAATTATGCTAGGGCTTTTAGAGTAAAAGACAAAATAATGGATATTATTGAACAGAATGAGGGTATTAGTGATTTTAGTAATACTTCAGGAGAGATTGGACAAATAGAATCTTATTTAAATAAGATATCATATAGGGTAAATGGTATAAGTGAAAGTAATTGTAATGGTTTTGATTATATAAATGAAGATAGAGGTTATTGTATAGCAAAAAAGACTAGTGATAGTAGTATAGATAATAGTATTACTAATGAATATTATAAAGTTAGAACTTTTGTTTATATAGAATTTCCATTTTTAAAATTGCAATTTACTATACCTATAAATGGGGAAACTAGAAGAGTAGATAAGATTACTAGTTAAAGAAAGGATAAAAAGTTATGGATACAGTAGTAGGAAATAAATATATTAGTATATTAAATGAACTTAATATAGAAGTATCTAAAAAAATAGAGGGTGAATTTGAAGCAAGTGAAATTATTAATACTTTTCAAAATTACTTCTTTAATAAGATGTTTTTAGATATTACTGCGATTAAAAATTATAAAGATTTAACTAATTTGCAAAAGTTATCAATGGGTATTAATATGGATAAGGTTATACTTCTTTTAGATGCTGAAGATCCTATAAGTGATTCTAGTTTCTTTCTATCTAAATTAGTAGGTATGGGAATATATAATTTTACCAAAGATAAAAATAATTTAATGTATCTATATACTAATCCTAATCTTTATAGAGATGTTGCTTATTTACAAAATGTCTCATTAAGTGAAGAACATAAGGAGTTATCTGGTAATCAGTCAGTTCAAAAGAGGGTTTTAGGCATTAAGAATGTTACAGATTCTGCTGGCGCTACTAGTTTGATATTTATGCTTAAAAAAGTATTAAATGAACAATATAATGTTATGGCTTTAGAATTAGATAAGAGAGATTTTACTTATTTTAATGATAAAAATATGCTTAGTATTAGAGAAGATGAATTAAATAATAACATTAATAGATATGATGCAGAAGTATTTTTAGTTGATTTAAATAAGGCTAAAAAAGAATCTTCTTGTACTGATGTATTATATTTGGTAGAACCTTCTACTTTGAAATTGAATAAGTTAATGACAATTAATCCAAGAATTCTTAATGAACTTAGAGATAAGAAAGTAGTATTAAATAAGAGTCTTTTATCAGAAGATGATATTGCTGATTTTGAAGTTGAGTCAGGAATAAAGGTATTCTTTAATATGCCTCCAGTTAATGATAAGAAGGATAATAGCAAGAAATTGTCAAAATTACTTGGTATGCTTGGTTATGTAAAAGTAGTTAGTACTGATGATGAAGAGGAAGATGAAAAGAAAAAAAGCATTTTTGATTTATTTAGATTTAAATAAAAAAAGTGTATATATTTACAAAGATAAAAGTAAAATAATTGACTTTTATCTTTTTTTAGTGTATGATATATTTAGATTTAAGGAGGGAAATTATGTATTTATTAGCAGGAGCAGACATTTGTCTTGAAGAGAATCTAAATCCTTTATGGAATATTATAGGAACAATAATAAATATTATTTGGATAGGAGTACCTATATTATTAATTATATTGGGGTCTATTGATTTAGGTAAAGCAGTAATTTCAAGTAAAGAAGATGAAGTTAAGAAAGCTAAAAAATCACTTTTAAATAGATTTATTTATGCTGTGCTTGTTTTCTGTGTTGTTTGGATTGTACGAATAGTGATGGGTGCAATTAGCAAAATTGGTATAGATGATGCTGATACAAATTCATGGAATGATTGCTGGTGTAAAATAACAACTGGTGAAGTTTGTAAGAAATAAATATTTTAGAAATCATGAAAAAATGATTTCTTTTTTACTTTTTGTATGCTATAATTAGGTTATAGTGATTTATTGTGCTTGATTGGAGTGAAAAAGTAAAATGAGAAAGAAAATATTATTATTAAGTTTAACTATATTTAGTTTTTATTTATATATAGGAAGAGTAGAAGCAGATACTAAATGTCCAAATAGTACTGATAAAGTAGTTGATGGTCGTTGCTGTTCTGAAGGCTACACTGCAAAGGTTGTTGAAAAAAGTTCATATTATTTTTGCCTTAATTCTGATTATTCTGATGAAGATTTAAAGAAATTTTCTTTTGATACTGTAAGTGGTGTTTTTCAAAAAATCGATACAGAAGTGCCATATGGAAAATGTAGTAGTATGTGCGATAATGTTAATTATTTTAATTGTCAAAGTGGTTCTGGAGTAGCTGGGGGCAATGAGAAATGCACAGCTAATTTTAAAGTTGGTGCTGTTTCAAGTGGTCATATGCTTGGATGCTTTTTTTGCAAAAGTTCTGGTATTGCTGTTTTTGGTGAATGGTCTGATACATTAAATAGTAACTGTGATGGTGGTAACTGGGAACTTCAAACTAATATCAATTCTAAAAAATCATGCGTTTTTAGTTGTAATGATAAAAATGGTTGTGAAAATGTAAATTGGCTAGCTAAATGTGAGTATGAACAACTTAATGTTTCTGATGGAGAAACTAAAGGACAACTTAGTCTTTATTTTAATCAAAACTATATGAAAGTTTTTATTGATGGTTCTGCTGTACCGGATGTTGCGTACAATCCCGAAGATATTAAAAATAAAGTCAAACTTAAAACTCTATTAGAAAATTATAATAATAGAAAGAAAGGTACTAGTGGTTGTCCTGCATTTATTTATTATATTGATCGTCATTATGCAGATGGATGGGGAGTTGATAATTATAATAGGAAACTTACTTTAAGTTCAAAAGATTTTTCTTTATCTAGTGATTGTGATACAAATACTGTTTGCAGTGATAAAATGTATAAATTAAAAGTTGAGTCTTCAGATAATGATAATTTTCAGCAAAAAGATTATGATAGTTGTGATGAATTAATAGGTTCTAGTGCTAAAGAATTAATTAATAATATTATGAAATGGATAAGAATTTCAGTTCCACTTTTATTGACCGTACTTGGAATTTTTGATTTTGCAAAAGCAACTTTTTCATCAAAAGAAGAAGATATAAAGAAAAATAGAGAAATATTTATTAAGAGAATTGTGGCGGCTGTTTTAGTTTTCCTAGCACCAATTTTGGTAAATTTAATATTAGATTTGGCAAATAGTGCATGGAACTGGATAAATCCTGAAACATGCATAAAATAGATAGGAGGAAGTAAATATGATAATATTGAGTGTTGAATCGGTGGCACGTGATGCTCTTAGGAGCCTTATGCTTTCGTTATGTGATATCATATACAGATTAATATCTTTCGTTTATGAGGTGTTTTATAATTTAGGAACAGCAAGACTTTTGTTTGATAGTGATGTTCAACCGATATTTAGAAAAGTAGGTTTGCTTATTGGAATGTTTATGATATTTAGAGTTGCATTTGCTTTTATTCAGTATGTTGTTAATCCTGATATGATGTTTGATAAACAAAAAGGCGTTAGCAAAATTATTGTTAAAGTTATTGTTTCAATAGTTTTGTTAGGAAGTACACAATATCTATTTAATACTGCTTTTACAATTCAAAATAAAATATTGGAGTCACAAATATTAGAAAAAGTGATTCTTGGTGGAGAGTATACAGAAACTGAAAGTGGAATGAGAGACTTTGGTTCAAATTTGAGTTCAACATTTTTTACTTCATTTTATAGAATTAACGATGATCCAAATTTGGTAAAATCAGAAACTTATAATTTATGTAAAAATATATTAGGTGAGTATAATGAAGAACTAAAAGAAAACATCAGAACAAGTTCTGGTTCTATAACTGGTACAGGCACCAATGTATGTTTAAATTTAAAATCAGAATATAATAATGTCGATAATAATATTAATGAAGCAATTTCAAAAAATAAAATTGATAAGGAAGAATATATTATTGGTTTTGATGGTGATGGATTGGTTGCATTATTAGTGGGTATACTTTGTTTATATACTGGTTTTATGTTTACTTTTCAAGTTGCTGTTAGGTTAATTCAACTAGCATATCTTGAATTAATCGCCCCAGTTCCAATTATTATGTATATAACTCCTAAAGGGGATGAACAACTGAAAAAATGGGGAACTCAATGCGCTACAACATTTTTAGATTTCTTTTTAAGGGTTGCAATTATATATTTTGCAAAATTTATTATTGAAATTATTATAAATTCTAATGCTTTAAACATATATGCTGATTCTAATGGCTTTGAAAGCCTTTATCTTTCTTGTATTATGATTATAGCAACATTAATATTTGTTAAAAAAGTTCCTAATTTATTGAAAGAAATATTCCCATCATTTGCTGGAGCAGCATCATTTGATTATGGATTAAGTTTCAAGAAACAGGTTGTAGAACCTTTGAAATCTGCTTATAATAGTCCTTTAGGATGGGGATTAAAACTAGGAAAAAATATGGCAACTTCTGCTATAACAGAGTATGATAGAAAAAAATATAATTTACCAAAATCTAGAAATAAATGGCAACAAAAACTTGATAAATTGATGCCGGGACGTGCAGAGGCTATTAAAAATGTCACCGAAGGTGCAAAAGAGGTTAGAGACATTGATGATAAATGGAATGATGGAGTTAAAATTGCTAAAAAATTTACTGCAGCAGGATTTGGTCTTCATGGAAGTGGTCCGAATGGTTGGGATAAAGCATTGGATGGTGCAACTAAAAGAAATTATCAGATTATATTTAATAGTGATGAATTTATAAATTCAAAAATGAATTTAGACAAAGCAAAAAAAGAAATGGAAAGATTGAGAGATGGATTGCTTCAAGTTCAAAGTGGTGGAACATTTACTTTTGGTGGTGTTACATATAATTCGACAAATTTAGCTGATTTATCTGATAAATATAATTCTCAAAGTGGTGTTGTTTCAGGCTTAGAAACAGTTCACAATAGTCTTAGAAAACAATATGCAGATGATGCTGCAACTGAAGATAAATTTAAATTTGTTAAAAATAATCAGGCAAACCCTGCTGAACCAAGCCATACTCATACAACTGAAGGTATTTAAAAATAAAAAGGAGTGTGATACATAATGAATGGTTATTTAGTACCTGCTAATGCTAAAAGGGGTACGTTGATATTTAATATGTTTAGACCTATTGATTTGATAATGTTTGGTGTAGGTGCTGGTTTATCATTATTGTTGCTAATGATAACTCAGTCATCAAGTACATTAATTGTTTTACTATCCTGTTTACCTGTTGGTATAACTGGGTTATTAGTAATACCTATACCTAATTATCATAATGTACTTTGTGCATTACAGAGTGTATTAAGGTTCTATAAAGAAAGAAGAAATTATATATGGAGAGGTTGGTGTTTTTATGACGAGCTTGCAGACAACAGTAAAAAATAATTCTAAATATACTGAAGATTGGTTACCTATTAGAAATATATCTAATGGTATGATTGTTTTAGAAAATAAGAAAAAAGTAACGGGTGTTAAGATAAGACCTAGAAATATCTTTATTCTAGATCAAAGTAGTCAAGATAGTACTTTAATTGCTTTAAAGAACTTCTATAATACTATTGATTTTGAGTTTTGGTTAATTTCTGCTGATCGTCCTGTTGACTTGAATAATTATTTGGCAAGATTACAACTTTTGTATAATCAGACTTCGAATCCTGCTGTTAGAAAACTTATTAATCAGGATATAGATAAGGCTAATGATTTTATGAATAATAATATTACTGATACTGAGTATTATATATTATTTAAGGAAAAAAATGATGATTTAATTCAGAAGAGACTTAGGACTTTAATTACTGGCCTTGCTAATTCTGGATTGGAGGCTGTTCAGGTATCTAATGATGATTTAAGAGTTATATTAGATAATTTCCTTAATAGCGGAATGACTACTAATTTTGGGACGGTGATTGCGTAATGAAGTTTAAAAGTGAATTAGCTCCGAAAGGATTACAATTTAATCCATCTGATTTTGTTATTAGTGATAAGTATGCAACTATACTTACTGTAATATCTTATCCTAGATTTATTGGACCTGGTTATTTATCTAATTTAACTAACATGTCTGGTGTAAAGGTAGTTATAAAGCATATACCTGTTCCTTTTTCTGTTCTTGCTAAGATGTTAAATAAAGAGATTTCTGATTTAAGAAGTAGATATCAACAGGAGAAAGATAGAACAATTCAAGAAAGAATAAGACAAGATGTTGATTCGTTAGAATATTTTATCCAGCAGTTTACTGCATCACAGGCTAAAACTTTTGATTTTCAAATGCATATAATGATTACTGCTAATACAAGAGAAGAACTTGAAATGAAAAAGGTTAGTATTAAAAATTATATGGATGCTATGGAACTCAGAGCAGTACCTTTAAGATTTGAACAAGAAAGAGTTTTGAAATCAATACTTCCTATATTTGAAAAACAACCTATTGAGGATAGAATTGGTACTCCAATGCCTTCGCCAACTATGGCTGCGATGTATCCGTTTATTTTTGATAGTATAAAGGATGATGGTTTATCGACATTACTTGGTGTAGATTTTTCTGGTGGTGTAGTTCTATTTAATCAATTTTTATATCAATTAAAGAAAGAGAGTAACAGAAATAATGCTAATATGATTATATTAGGTACTTCTGGTAGTGGTAAATCTACAGCGGCTAAATTGATACTTCGTAGTCATATTAGAAATGGTTATCAGATAGTAGCGGTTGACCCTGAAGGTGAAATTAGCGAAATGACCAAGATGTATGGTGGCGATGTTGTTGATTTAGGTAAAGGTGGAGAATATGGTATGGTAAATCCACTTGAAGTAATAATGGATGCTGATGAGTCTGAAATTAGAAATGGTCTTGGTTATACTGTTTTAAATAAAACTTTACAATCTTTGAAAGCATTTATGAAATATTATTCTCCTGATATAGAAGAAGATGTGTTAGCTTTATTTAGTGGTGTTGTTCAAGATACTTATGCTAGATTTGGTATAACATTTACATCTGATTTTTCAAAATTTACTTCTAAAGATTATCCTATATTTAGTGATGTTTATGTAACTGTAACTAGTAGATTAACATCTATGACAGAGAAGACTCATGAAAGAGATGTAATGGAAAGACTTGAATTAAAGTTAAGACCATTAGTAAGAGAACTTCAATATTATTTTAATGGTCATACTTCAATTAATACTGAGAGTTCGTTTTTGGTATTTAATATTAAGGAACTTATGAATTCTGATGCTAATATTAGAAATGCTTTATTATTTAATATTCTTAAGTTTGCTTGGGGATTATGCTTAAATCCTAATATTAATACTGTATTATCTGTTGATGAAGCTCATGTATTATTAGGAGCTAAAAATGAACTTGGTGCAGAGTTTTTAGCACAAGTTCAAAGAAGAGCTAGAAAGTATAATACTGGAACTATAATTATAACACAACAACCTTCGGATTTTGTTGCTGATGGTATATTGATGCATGGTAAAGCTATATTTGATAATTCTTCTTATTACTTAGTAATGGGATTGAAGAAGCAAGCAGTAGAGGATTTATCAATGTTAATAGATTTAAATGATAATGAAAAAGAATCAATAAAGAGATTTAGTCAGGGCGAGGCTTTATTTGTATGTGGTAATAGAAGAATGCAAGTAAATGTTATTGTAACTGAAGAAGAGTTAGAATCGTTTGGTTCTGGTGGTGGTTTATAATCACTATTAGGTGGTGAATATTATGAATGAAGAAGAAACAAAAGAAGTAAAAACAAAAACTTTATGGAAAAGTTTACCGTTAAAGATAAAACTAATAATAATTGGTATTGCTATTACGTGTTTCTTTTTCTTAATAAATTTTGTGGTATTATTTTCGGTATTTGTGGATGTTGGATTAATTGAAATTGGTAAAGGTGGGCCTAATGGGAGTTATCCTCTTGATTATTCTGATATTGGGGAGTCTGCGACTTATTGGTGGCCAATTGGTAGTGCTGATACAAGAAATGTTAAGGGTGTATTAGTGGCGGATGGTCTACCAGTTTCTACGACAATTTCTTCTTATTTTGGAAATAGAAAAGATCCTTTTACTGGTGTTGCCAGTAATCATAGTGGTACTGATATTGCGGCGAATGATGGTAGTGTTGGTACTATTAATATAATTGCTGCTAAAGAAGGAACTGTTATATATCCTGCTGCTGGTGATGTTACTAGTTGTCCATCTAATTCTAATTTGGATATTTGTGGTGGTGGTTATGGTAATTATGTGATGATAGAACATGGTGATGGTACTATTACTTTATATGGTCATATGGCTGCTAATTCTATTACTGTTACTGCTGGTAATGCTGTTATGAAGGGACAAGTAATTGGTAAAATGGGTAGTAGTGGTCGTTCTACTGGTTCACATTTACATTTTGAAGTGAGGGTCAATGGTAGTAGAGTTGATGGGTTAAACTATGTATCGATGAATAATCCTAGACCTGTTATTGATAATAGTTCTGATGATGAGGATATTTAAGGGAGATAAAATGAAGAAAGATGATATTAAAACATTTATTACAATAATTATAATATGTACTTTAATAGTAGGATTGGTTCTAATACTGAATAGAAAGAGTAATAGTGAAAAATTAGAAGTTGTTAATGATTATAATAGTTTTTTTACTACAACTAATTATGTTAATAATTTTTTAAGTTATTCTAAAGATTCTAGTAAGTTATATGATGTTATATATAGTAGTTATATAGATGATAATAATATTACTAAAGATAATATTTTTAATTATATTAAATCTTATCAAGGTGATGTATCTATTAAAGTTACTGCTATGAAATATGTTAAGGTAAAAGATAATTATATTTATTATGTTAAAGGTAAATTATATCAAAGTACTTTTGATAGTGTTGAAGTTATAGAAGATAATTTTGATGTAGTAGTGTTAGTGGATATTGATACTTCTTCTTATAGTATATATCCTATAGATGATAATGATTATAAAGATATAATTAATGGTATTAAGAAAATTAAAATAGATAATAATTCTAATAATGTTGTTAAGACATCTAGTTCTATAAGTAAAGAACAAATGTGTGTTGTGTATTTATCTGATTATATAGATAAATTAAATAATGATATTAATTCTGCTTATGATGTATTGAGTAATAGTATGAAGGAAAAATATGTATCTTTAGATAATTTTAGAATGTATATAAATAATAACTTAAATAGAATTACAACTGATGCTGATAAGTGTTCTTTAGAGAAAGTTAAGAATAAGAGAATATATACTGTTTTAGATAAAAATAGTAATAAGTATGTGTTTGTTGAAACGAATATTATGAATTATAAAGTTGATTTTTATTTGTACGATAATAGTGTTGAAAATAAATAGCAGGAAGTGTTATTTATTTTCTTCTTTAGTATGAAAAATGAGAATTAAAAGCATTTACAATTTAGAGTATTAATGCTATAATAATGTTAGTATTTTGGAGGAAGAACGAAAATGAAAATAAAGGTAGAAAAAAAAGATTTAATTATATTTATAGCATTTTGTGTATTTTTATTATATTTATGTGCAATAGGAGTTCTTAATGTTTCTAGTATAGCATCAGAAGGTAGGTTTTATGGATTACTACCATTTAAAGCTTTTACACATAGATATATAGGTATGACTTTTTTCTTATTTTTAGCAGCTTTGATTGGTATTTTTATGGCTGTTAAGTCTTATATTTTTGATCGTGATAAAGGTTTTGGTTTTACGATAGGCGGTAAGAAGGAAAAAGGATATTCTAAATGGGCTACTGATAAAGAATTTAAAAATGGTCTATCAGTAGTTAATATTCAAGATGAAAAAACAGAGGCTGCTGGTATACCTCTTTATAGTAAAAAAGGTAAGATGTGGGTAGATAATGGTGAGGATCATTATTTAGTAATGGGTGCTACTGGTAGTGGTAAAACAGTTATAGTAGCAAAACCAATGATTAAGTTACTTGCTAAACATAATGAATCAATGATATTAACTGACCCAAAAGGTGAGTTATATGAAGAAACTGCTGAATTGTTAAAATCAGAGGGATATAATATTATTACTTTAAATTTTAGAGATCCTGGTCATGGTAATGCCTGGAATCCAATGAGTCTTCCATATCAGTTATATAAGGAAGGTAATACGGATAAGGCAATTGAATTATTAGATGACTTAGCTTTAAATATTTTGTATGAAGAAAAAAATAGTGGTGATCCTTTTTGGGAAAAAACTGCTGCTGATTATTTTACTGGGCTTGCTTTAGGTTTGTTTGAGGATGGTACACCAGAACAAGTTAATTTAAATAGTTTAAATTTAATGTGTAGTTTAGGTGAAGAGAGATTTGGTGGTCCAAATAATAATTATATTAAAGAGTATTTTAATGGTAAGGATCCTTCTAAACCCGCTTATATTAATGCTTCAGGTACAGTATTTACTGCTGATGAAACTAAACAGGGTATTATAGCAACATTTAAACAAAAAATTAAATTATTTTCTTCAAGAGAAAATTTATCAGAAATGTTATCATATAGTGATTTTGATATGAGAAATATTGGTAGAAATAAAACGGCTGTTTTCTTGATTGTTCAAGATGAAAAGAAGACTCTTCATCCACTCGCTACAATATTTATTAAACAATGTTATGAAACTTTAATTGATGTTGCTCAAGAGAGTGGTGGTAAGTTACCTTATAGAACTAATTTTATTCTTGATGAGTTTGCTAATATGCCACCTTTAAAAGATGTTACGACAATGGTTACTGCTGCTAGAAGTAGACTAATTAGATTTACATTTATTATTCAGAACTTTGCACAACTTACACAAGTTTATGGTAAAGAAAATGGTGATACTATTCGTGGTAATTGTAATTTGGTTTACTTAATAAGTAGTGAAATTGCTGCTTTGGAAGAAATAAGTAAAATGTGCGGAGAAGTTAAATCTAAAGAAAAAGAAAAAACGGCTTCAACACCGCTTGTTACGGTAAGTGACCTTCAAAGACTTAGTAAGTTTGAAATAATTGTATTAAGAAGAAGAATGTTTCCTTATAAAACTAGATTTCAAACGGATTTTGAGGTTGATTGGGGTAGAACATATCCTAAAGCTGTACCTCCTATTAGAGAGAAAAGAGAAGTTCAATTATTTGATATAAGAGAATTTGTTAAAGAAAAGAAAAAGGAAAAAATGGAGGCAATGGGAACTAATCCATTTACTGGTAATAGTCCATTTGCAGGATCTAGTCCGTTTGGAGCCTCTCCTTTTGGTGGGGCAAATCCTTTTATGGGAATGGGTAGTCCAATGACGGGTATGCCTTTTATGAATGATGATAATAATAATAGTGATGATGGTGGTTTTAATATTGATGATTTAGTTAAAAAAATAGATGCTAAAATAGCAGAAATTGAAAAAGAAGAGGAAGAAACTAAAAAGTTAAATGAAAATGAAGAAGTACCAATTCCTGAACCTGTTAAGGCGGAAGATAAATCTAATGTTATTGATGTAGAAGAGACTAGTGATACTTCTAGTGATATTAATAATGAGAGTAAAGATATAGAGGAACCACTTAAGAATATGTATGAAAATAATACAAATGATGATGATTTCTTTGATGATTTCTTTAGTGATGATTAAGAGAGTA
>OIYV01000595.1_pt1 | contig 20187 bp, 18 predicted proteins | sample 1588251 | NCBI WGS metagenome assembly OIYV01 (sample SAMN03283282) | human gut metagenome | biome: human-associated habitat; material: feces | host: Homo sapiens | place: Peru | collected 2012
CGGCCATGTACACCAAAAAGACGATGAACAGGGCACCGACAAAATTGCCGACCCACACGACGACCCAAGCCTTGAGCATCTGAGCCAAGGTGATCTTTTTACTCTTGAGCGCGCAGACCATAAGAGAATTACCGGTAAACAGCTCGGCGCCGCACACCAGCACGAGCACCAGGCCCAGGCAAAAGCACAGGCCGCCCACGACACGCTGAGCGCCCCAGCCCAGCGTGCTATCGCTCAAGAACACGGTAAAGAACAGGCCGCCGAAGGCAATGAACGCACCGGCGAACATTGCCAACAGAAAGGCCTTTGCGACCGGCAGGTTGGCCTTGGTCACGCCGGCGGCCTCGGTCTTAGCCTCGATCGCGGCGGGCGCCAGGCAATCGGGAGCGGGGTACTCCACCTTGGAATCTGCCATGTCAATCACTTCTTTCCTAATCAGCGGGGACGGGTGCTCCTACAGCTCCTGCCCCAAGCGGACAAAGTGGGAAAAGTCGTTGACGGCCACGGCATCGTACACGGCGTCGACGGCCTCAAAGACTTCCGGGGACATGGGGTTGTAGAACTCCGTGTCGCCCGGCTGAATCCCAACGAAGACGATATCATCACACGATTGCTCAATCTCTTCGATCAGAATCGACAAAGGAAGCGAATGCGTGGTGAACATCGACTTGCGGGCCACATCACGTTTGTCGAGCAAGCGGATGGCGCCGACGGGCAGCGCCATGTCGGCAGCATCGACCAAAACCAGGCGCGGCGGACGCTCGCGCTTGACCTCGATGATGTCATCCTCGGGCGTCTGGCCGCCGTCGATGGTGTACCAGCCGGCAAGAGGCGCATCCTCCATCTTTTTGGAGAGCACGGGGCCGGCGGCATCGTCGGCACGCAGCACGCTTCCCGCCGTGAGCACGATACCCGCAAACGGGGCGCCGTTCACACGTCCATCCACAACGCGACCCATTACTGCAACCTCCCCGTCAGATACACGCCCGACACATCGCGCACGCGCTCAACCAGATCGCGGAACTTCATCAGAAACGCGACCTGCTGGGCATGCAGGCCAAAGTCGTCGTCGAACACCGAGATGCCGGCCTTGGCCGACCCGCGAAAACCGCGCTCGTCGAGCAGCGCATCGCAGGCCTCGAGCAGCGACGGCACCGCCGCCTTGTCGAGCTGGCACTCGCCAAAGGAACGGATGGCCTCGAACTTGGTTTTGGCCTCCCCCTCCGGCAGCGCGTCAACGAGCGAATAGAACACGTTCACCGGCACCGACAGGCGCGGCTCAAAGCAGTCGAGCACGCCGGTGTGGTGGCCCACGGCGAGCGTGTAGTACAGCACGTCGCAGGCCTCCTGGGGAACGTCTTCCTCGGTCTCCACAAACTTACGCGTGAGCTCGTAAAAGACCACCTGGTCGGGCGCATGGCCCAGGCAGGGGTCGGCGACGCCCTCGGCGGCCTCGTCGCTTGCGCGCGAGGCATCGCCAAAAGAGCCGCCGAGCATGCCGGGACCCGCAAAGTAACCAGAGCGGTCCGTGAGCTCCATCTAGCGACCTCCGGCCAGCACCAGATCCTGCAGCGCCGAGTAGACCTCAACGCGGCGCGGATCGTCCTGCTTGTCGATGAGCAGCGCCATGGCACCGCGGATATCGCCCTTGGGCGCGCCCTCGAGCGTATCCATAAACTCGTTGGCCAGGTCGCGGCCGTAACGGTAGCCACTCATGGCGCGAGCCTCGCGCTCGATGGCAACGCGCAGCTTGTACGGCACGCCGGGGTGCAGGATATCGGCCTGCTCGCCGGCGGCCTCCACCGTGGTCTCGGCATGGAGCTTTTGGTCCAGCAGACCGAGCGCCATGGCAAAGCCGTAGATGGTCTGCGCGGGGCTGGGCGGGCAGCCGGGGATGTAGACATCGACCGGCAGAATCTTGTCCGTACCGCCCCAGACGCAGTAGTTGTCGTAGAAGATGCCACCGGTGCAGCCACATGCGCCATAGGACACCACGATCTTGGGATCGGGTGCGGCCTCAAAGGCGCGCAGGGCCGGCATGCGCATGGCACGTGTCACGGCACCGGTGTACAGCAACACATCGGCGTGACGGGGCGAGGGCACGACCTTGATGCCAAAGCGCTCGACGTCGAAGACGGGCGTGATGGAACCGAAGATCTCGATCTCGCAGCCGTTACAGCCGCCGCAGTCAACACGGTAGACGTACACCGAGCGCTTGATCTTCTTAAGAAGGGTCGCCTTGGCCTTCTCGATGCTCTCGTCGAGCTCGATCTTGGTCGGGCGGTACTGAAGCCGCTCGGGCAAAAGCGTGGGTTCGGCCATGGTTACTCCTCCTTCGTTTCAAAATCCATGATGATGCCCTCGACCGGCGCCGGACCGGCGGGAATCTCGGGCGCATCGGGGTTGAGCTCGCGGTCGATATACTCCGGGTTCACGCCGTGGCCGCCCAGATACTCCATGCCGGGGCCCTGGGGCTCGCCGGACGCAAGCGTCTCGTTGGCGGCCATGCCGGCAGCGTTGCCGGTCTTTACGGCCGAGGCGGCGCGCAGGGCGTCGAGCTCGCGCTTGCACTCCTGGCACATACCGACGGTGCGGGCGGCCTGCTCGGCCTCCATGCCGCCGGCCTTTTGCAGCAGGCGCTTGGCGTAGTCGATCTCCTTGTGCGGGGCAAACGGCTTGCCGCAACGCGAGCAGTGCTCGAGCGTATAGACGCTCTTGCTGGTGAGGTCGTCCTTGCTCATGACGGCCAGCTCAAACTCCTCGGTGAGCTTGATGGCCTCCATGGGGCAGGCTTCCTCGCAGCGACCGCAGAAGATGCAGCGGCCGTAGTCGATCGACCAGGTAATGGTATCGGCCGCAAGGTCGGTGTCCATGCGAATGGCATCGGCCGGGCACGCGACGCCGCAGGCGCCGCAGGCGATGCAGAGCTCGGCGTTGTGCTCGGGCTTACCGCGCATGTCCTTGTTGGTGGGGAACGGCGCAAACGGGTACTTGACCGTCGCGTCGCCCGCCTTCGCGTTGACCTTCCAAAGCTTCAGCATATTAGAGCGCCTCCTCATCGAGCGGAGCGGCAACGGTGCCCTCGCCCGCAAGCGGCGACTTGTCGCGCCAGACGTTCTCGAACTGCTCCTTGTCGAGCACGTGGTCGCGCTTGGCGGCGACATCGGTCACCGTCACGCGGTCGGTGCAGGAGTAGCACGGGTCGAGCGAGCCGACGATCAGCGCCGCGTCGCCCACGGTGTTGCCGCGGAACATGTAGCGCAGGACCGGCCAGTTGCTGTACGTGGCGGCCTTGGCGCGCCAGCGGTAGCACTTCTGGTTGTTGCCGAGCATGGCCCAGTGCACGTCCTCGCCGCGCGGTGCCTCGGTGGCGCCGATGGCGTACTTGTGCGGCGTGTACTCCCAATCCGTGGTGAGGATGGGGCCCGACGGGCAGTTCTCGAGCATGGTCTCGATCATGTCGATCGAATCGTAGACCTCCTGGATGCGGACGGCGGTACGGCCGAAGGCATCGCAGGTGTCGGCCGTGGCCGCGTGCATCTTTTGGATGTCGGGGTCGGCATAGCCATCGAAGGGATGGTCGAAGCGCACGTCGCGGGCATAACCCGAGCCGCGCATGAGCGGGCCGACCGGCGAGAAGTCACGAGCGATCTTGCGATCGAGGATGCCAATGCCGCTCGTACGCTCGATAAAGTTGGGCGTGGAGAGCAGCACGTCGACGAGTTCGGTGACCTCGGAGCGCAGCTGGTGAATGGTCGTGAGCGTGGAGAGCTTCTGCTCGGCCAAAATGTCGCGACGCACGCCGCCGATCACATTGAGGCCGTAGGTCTTGCGGTGACCGGAGAGCTTCTCGGCCAGGTCCATCGACTTCTCGCGGACGCGGAAGAACTGCTGGAAGCCGGAGTCGAAGCCGGTGTAGTGCGACGCCAGGCCAATGTTGAGCAGATGCGAGTGCAGGCGCTCGACCTCGAGCATGATGGCGCGGATGTACTGGGCGCGCGGCGGGACGTGGATGCCCTGGGCGCGCTCGACGGCCTCGGCATAGGCCACCGAGTGGGCGCAGCCGCAGATGCCGCAGATGCGGTCGGCGAGGAACGTCACGGCGTCATAGTTCAGGCGCGTCTCGGCGACCTTCTCCATGCCGCGGTGCACGTAGAACAGACGGTAGTCGGCGTCGACGATCGTCTCGCCCTCGACGAACAGGCGGAAGTGGCCAGGCTCGTCGGAGGTAATGTGCAACGGGCCCATGGGGACGAGCGTGGTCTCCTTGCCCTTAGTGTCAGCCAGGAACTCGTAGTTTTCCATATCGCTCGCGGGCGCGGGGCGATAGCGGTAGTCCATGGAGTCCTTGCGCAGCGGGTACAGGCCGCTGGGCCAGTCATCGGGCAGCACCAGGCGGCGACGATCGGGCAGACCCTCGGGGATCAGGCCGAACATATCGCGCAGCTCGCGCTCGCCCCACACGCAGGCGGGGACGAACGGCGTCACGGACGGGAACGTCATCTTGGCGGGATCGACCTCGGTGCGCACGGTCACCCAGCCGGGGTCCTCCCCCTCCATGGAGATGACGTAGTACACGGCGTAACGGCCGCACAGGCTGCGCTCGTCGTTGCCGATGATCACAGGAATCCAGCCGTAGCGCTCGTAATACAGGTAGTGGACGGCCTCGGGCAGCTTGTCCTGCTTGACGGTAATCGTCAGCTGGTCCTCGCACTGCCACTCGACCTTCTCGATGCAGCCCGGAACGGCGCGGCGCAGGGCCTCGACATGGCTCTCGCAGCGACGGGCATACACCTTGTTCTCAGTTTCAATCATTCGTTACTCCACCTCGCTCTGAGCGGTCTCGGTACCGAACACAGCGCGGTACATCGGCGTCGCGTGAAGTTCCTCGGTGCTCTGCTCGAGCACGATGCCGGTCGCGGTCTCCACACCGTGCACGAGAGGCAGCGGGGTGGCGATGCCAAACCACAAGATCATGACAGCCAGGATGATTTCGGGGATAAGCATGAGCGCCGGGGCCTCATGCTTGCCCATGCCCTGGGGCGCATGGCCGAATACCGACTTGAGTGCGATGCGGGTGAGCGCGGAGATGGCCACGGTAAGACCGAGGGCGACCACGATGACCAGCCACATGGGACCGGCGGTAACACCGGCGACAAAAGTCAGGAACTCGGAGATAAACATGCCAAAGGGCGGGAAGGCACCAAGACCGAGCAGCGCCAGGACGGCGAGCGCGGCGGTTGCGGGGGCAACCTCGACGACACCCTGGATCTTGGCCAGGCTACGCGTGCCAAAGGCGTGCTGGATGTTGCCGGACACGCAGAAGGCAAGCGTCTTGGTAAAGCCGTGGAACACGCAGTGCAGCAGGGCCGCGGCGATACCCAGCGGGCCACCGATACCCAGGCACAGGGCGATAACGCCCACGTTCTCCACAGACGAGTACGCAAAGCGGCGCTTGAGGTCGTCCTGGCGAAACATCGAAAGTGCCGCCACCAAAATGGACAGCGTGCCGACGATCAGCAGCAAAAGTTGCGGATACTCGGCGCCCACGGCCTGGATAGTAAAGCCGTAGAAGCGCATGATCACAAGCATGGCGCACTTAAGCAGCACGCCCGAAAGCAGGGCCGAGACAGGGCTCGGAGCCTGGGAGTGGGCATCGGGCAGCCAAGTGTGCATGGGGAACAGGCCGGCCTTGGTGCCAAAGCCGATCACGATAAACGCAAAGGCGAGGCGCATGAGCGTCGGGTCGAACTGGTCGGCATACGGCAGCACGCACGACAGGAATGCGGCCTCGTGGGCGTTGGGAATCACGTCGGCGGCGTTGGCGTAGATCAGCAGCGTACCGAACAGGCCAAAGGCCACGCCGGCGGTGCAGACCATCGCATACTTCCAAGAAGCCTCGAGGGCCGTCTTGTTCTTGTAGATACCCACGAGGAACACGGTGGAAAGCGTGGTTGCCTCCACGGCGGCCCACGTGAGGATCATGTTGTTGGACAGGCACGCGAGCAGCATGGTGAACACAAACAGGCTAAACAGCGCAAAATACTGCTTGGCGCGCTCGGCGGGCATGGAGCCCTCCTCGATATCGGCCTTTACATAGGGCAGCGAGAACAGCCCCGTAAGAAAACCGATAAAGCCGATGAGCAGCACAAAGATGGCGCCCAGCGAATCGAGGTGGAACCACAGGCCAAGAGCGCTCGCGGTGTCGCCGCTCATAAGGACGTCACCGGCCGTCATAATCGACAGCACCAGGACGGCTGCGACGGAGACCAGGTTGAGACCGGCAAACACGTTATAGGACGTGTTCTTGGGCAAAAACGCCATGACCAGCGAGAACACCAAAGGAGTCGCGAGCAGGGCGAGAATCAACGTTTCCATGGACTACCCCCTCAGCTCGGACAGGTCGCGCGCATCGAGCGAGTGGGAGTCGTCCCAAATGCGACGCACGACGATGGACATGATGATGACGGCAAAGATGGCGTCGGTGGCGATACCGATCTCGATGATCTCGGGAGCGGTGGGGGCCAAGAGCGCGAGCGTCACATGGCTGCCGTTTTCCATAAGGCAGTATCCAAAGATCTGCTTCATGATGTTGCGCTGCGAGATGATGCAGGTGAGGCCCACAAAGAAGTGAGCGAAGCTAATGGCGAGCGCAGGCGTTGCGACCTCGGCCGTGGGCAGGCTGATCTGCGTCACGACGGCAAAGCAAATCGCGACCTCCACGGCGATGATGCAAATGGCCCACGCGGGCTTAAGGCCGGCCTTGAGCGATGCGTCGCTCGGCTCGCCCATCTTCTTGTATGCGCGGTTGAGGATATAAGGGACCAGGACGACCTTGGTGATAAAGGCAGATCCAGCCCACATAAGCAGCTCCTGCGCACCGGTGGTGACACCGAGCGTGGCGAGCAGTCCCACGAGCACCAGCGACTGCACCGCATACCAGCTGATGGCATGCTTGATGTTCTTTGAGACGACCACCATGGTGGACGTGACGATCAGAAGGCCGCCAAGGATGTTGACGATCGAATAACCCATGTCGTTCTACCTCCTAACCGATCCAGCTGGCCGAAAGCGGGCCGCTGACGATAACCATGATGATGAGTACGATGAACACGAACGCCATCGCGCGGGGAAGCGGGGCTCCCGCAGCGACCTCGTCGCTCGGCTCGCCGGGCAGGCAATAGCCCATCCACTTGAGGAACCAGGCGAAGGTGGCGACGGTCTCGGCGACCATGATGCACACGAGCACCAGGATCGCAACGTTGCCGGCACCAACAGAGAAGCCGCCGGCGATGATCTGGAACTTCGAGAAGAACGTGTTCATGGGCGGCACGCCGGCAATAGCGAGTGCCGCGACACCGAAGCCCACGCCCGAGATCGGGTACTTCTTTACGATGCCGCGAAGCTTGGGCAGCATACGCGTGCCGAGCGTAAAGGAGAACGAACCGGCGATCAGGAAGAACAGCGTCTTGGCGAAAGCGTGGTTAAAGATGTGGCAGACGGCGCCATCGAAGGCCAGCTGGCTGCCAAAGACCGAAAGGCCCAGACCAAAGAACACATAGGAGAGCTGGGCGATCGTGGAGAAGGCCAGCAGACGCTTCATGTCCTTTTGCGGCAGGTACATAAGGAAGCCAAAGAGCATGGTGACCATGGCGTCGATAATGGCGACCCAGCCCACGATCTCGGGAATCTCGCCGGCAGAGACGAGTGCACGCGCGAACACGCACACGCCGACCTTAACCATCGAGGCGCCATGCAGGTAGGCCGAAACAGGCGTCGGCGCCTCCATGGCCGAAGGCAGCCACATGTACATGGGAACCTGTGCGGACTTGGCCCAGGCCGCAAACAGCACGAGCAAAAGGACGATAGCCTTGAGCTTGGCGTCGAGGCCGGCAATCGCGGTAATGGCGAAGGTACCGGTATGGGCAAACACGATGGCGGCGCCCAGATACAGGCCGAGCGCACCGATATGCGTAATGATCAGAGCCTTCATGCCGGCCTTCTTGGCCGTAGGCGTCATGTAGTAGCTAATGAGGCCCCAAGAGCACGCACCCGTGATCTCAAAGAACACGAGCTGGCCCAAAAGGGTCGAGCTGTACACGAGACCGGCCATGGCGCCGATGAAGGTCGCGAGGTACGCGTAGAAGCGACGACGCGGTGCGTCGGGATGCTCACGGTTATTCTCGCTCATATAGGGAATCGAATAGATCACGACAAGCAGGCCGATACCCACAAAGGCGGGCGCGAGCAGCGTGCTCATGCGATCGAAGGTGAATCCCATGACGAGGGTCTGCCCAAACGAGATCAGGGGGACCTGCGTGTCGGGCATGCCGGCGCCAGCGAAATTCGCGGCGAGGGCGATGGTGCAGACCGTCGAGACGGCGGCACCCAAAACGCTGAACCACTTGGCGTACGGACGGGGGAACAGGGCGACGAGCACCGAGGCCACCATCGGGGCCGCGATAGCGACCAAGCCGAGAAGGGACAGACTGACTGCAAATGACATTGTTTCTCCCTTCTCCTACACGCCGACGACCACGAAGACAAACGCCAGAACGGCGATGCCCACGACAGCCCAGGTCTGATTGCCAAGCACCTTAAAACGCGAACGCGAGCAGGAGTTCTCGATCACACCGCATACGACAAAGTCGATCAGGCACTTCACCAGGAAGATGACTGCGCCCAGAACAGCGGCGGCGCCCACGGTCGCGGGCTCGCCCCAGGGGACAAAGATCGCGCAGAACCAGGCGACGACCAGGACCTGCTTCATGGACATGGCGAGCTTGGCCATGGCGAGCGACGGGCCGGAAAGCTCGGCGAGCGGACCTTCCTGAAGCTCCTGCTCGGCCTCGGCCTGGTCAAACGGCAGCTTGCCGAGTTCCATGTAGCAGGCGATCGCAAAGGCGATGCCGGCGAGGATCACGGCGACCGGCGCGTCGATGGCGCCCGTCATGATGTGCTGACCCATAGTGGCGATGTCGGTGGAGCCACACACCAGGGCGGCGGCAAACAGCGCCAGCAGCATGGACGGCTCGATGAGCACGCTCATGAGCAGCTCGCGAACGCCGCCGATACCGGCGTAGGCGTTGGACGAATCCACACCGCAGAGGGCGAAGAAGAAGCGGGCGAGCGCCAGACTGTACATGATGGTGATGGCGTCACCAAAGACCGGGATGGGGCTTTGTGCCGTAAAGAGCGGCAGACCCATCGCGAGCATAAAGGCGACGGCGAAGAACAGCGGCGGCATAATGCGCAGCGCAAAGCTCGCGTCCTCGCTCTGGGACTCGGGACGCGCAAAGAGCTTTGCGAGGTCACGGTAGTCCTGCATGATGCTGGGTCCGCGGCGGTTGTGCATCTTGGCGCGAATCACGCGACCGAGACCGGAGAAGAACGGCGCGACGGCCATGACGACCACGCCCTGCAGAACGGCAAGTACGATGTTGTTCATGCTCTCCCCTCCTTAACCCATTTGCACGGCGAGCACGAGGAACACCACGAGCGCCGCGACGATGTAGCAGATATAGATGCTGTAGTTGCCGCCCTCGAGCTTAGTCGCGAGGTCGGCGAGCTTCTCGACACCCTTATGCGGGGCATCGACGAGAACCTTGTCGGGCACGGGCTCCACAGCCTCGGCCACACCGGTGAGCTTCTGGAAGAAGTGAGCGATGGACCAGCAGACGGCCGTGCAGCGGTCACGCAGCGTGTAAAGCGGCTGCATAAACCAGGACACCTCGGAGGCAAAGGTCGTGGCCACGACGGGCATATGCTCGTTGGGCGCATAGCCGCATGCCCACGGCTGGGACTTCTGCACCTTGCCAACGGTCTTGAGCCTGCGATAACCGCAGGCAAGGCCGACGAGTACCACAAGCGCGATAGCGATCGCGGGCGTGGAGGTGGCAGCGCCGGAGTACTGGTTCATGAGCTCCATGCCCTCGGCGGCAAACACGCCACCGTACGGATGCAGCACGGACGCGGCGACATCGACCAGCACGGGCGCGATCACGGGAGCGCCAATGCCCAGCACGACGCAGATGGCCGCGAGTAGACCCTGCGCAAACACCATGGGGGCGGGAACCTCCTTGGCATTGGCCGCGGCCTCGGAGCGGGGCGCGGAGGCAAAGGAGACGCCATAGGCCTTGACGAAGCACGTGACAGCCAGCGCGCCGGTAATGGCAAGCGCGACGGCAGCGAACACGGCCACGATCATGACGGCCTTGTCGCCCTGCATGGCAGCGTTAAACAGCGACTGGTAGGTAAACCACTCGGACACAAAGCCGTTGAAGGGCGGGATGGCCGAGATGGCAAGCGCGCCAATAAGGAAGCAGATGGCCGTTGCCGGCATACGACGGAACAGGCCGCCCATCTTCTCCATATTGCGCGTACCCGTGGAGTACAGCAGCGCACCGGCGCCCAAGAACAGCTCGCCCTTAAACATCGCATGGTTGAACGTGTGGTAGAGGGCGGCCATCAGAGCCAGGACGGCGACGCCGACCGAGTCGAGCGCCATGGCGGCCATGGAGGCGCCGACGCCGAGCAGAATGATGCCGATGTTCTCGACGGAGTGATAGGCCAGCAGGCGCTTGATGTCATGCTCCTGCAGGGCGAAGGCCACGCCGAGGACCGACGAGATCGCGCCGAAGACCATGACCATAAGGCCCCACCAGACCTGAACGCCCGAGGCGGAGAGCAGGTCGAGACCCACCTTGAGGATACCGAAGATACCGATCTTGATCATGCCGCCGGACATGAGGGCCGACACGTTGGACGGCGCTTCGGGGTGTGCCTTGGGCAGCCAACCGTGCAGCGGGATGATACCGGCCTTGGCGCCAAAGCCAAAGAAGGCAAGCACAAAGCAAACGGATGCGACCGCAGGGCTAAACTGCGTAGCGCGGAAATCCGCAAAGGCAAACGAGCCACCGGCGAAGTTGGTCATGGTGAGGAAGCTCGCCATGATGAGCACAAAGCCCACGTGCGCGATCACAAAGTAGAGCCAACCGCCATGGATGGAGTTCTCGTTCTCCTCGATCACGACCAGGAAGTACGAGGTCAGCGACATGAGCTCAAAGGCGACCAGGAACCAAAACACGTTGTCGGCAGTGATGACGAGCATCATGGACGCCACAAAGGTGTTAAAAAAGAAGCCGGCGCGGCCCTTTTTGCCCGGGTACTCATCAAAGTAGTTGAGACCGTAGATCGAACCGGCAAACGCGAGCACCGAGATGAGCGCCACGAACAGACCCGACAGCTGATTGAGCAGTAGCTGGAAATGGGCAAACGGGAAGAACACGATGGTGTCGACCGACGTGACATCGCCCAGCACGGCCTGGATACCGGCCACAAACGAAAGCACCGCGGCGGCGGCGCCGATAAGGCAGCCGGCGGTCTTGGCGGCGTTATCGGCCTTGATCAGCAGAAGCGAGGCGAGCGCACCGATGCACGAGACGGCAAGCGATGCGATAAACAGCGTCATGCTATCCATTGTTTACGCTCCCTTCTGCTTTCTCGGATAGGCCCTGGGCCACGGCGGTCACGTCGACGGCCGGACCGTTTTCGATCGAGCGGAGGCGCTTGGCCTCGTCGAGCTCGCGATCGGCCGCGCCGCCCATGACGGTGAGCGCCTTGGTGGGGCACGCCGCCACACAATGCGGACCGTCCGGATCGAAGGCGCACAGGTCGCACTTGACGGCGCAGGTGTACTGGCCGGGCGCCCATGTGAGCAGGCTGCTCAGGGACTTAGGATACGAAGGCGTCGGGTCGCACATGCCTGCGACGCCGGCGATGGACGTGCCATCGGGGTGGATGGCACCGAAGGGGCATGCGATAGCGCACAGCCTGCACCCGATGCACTCCTGCTCCTTGACGTGGATGCGATCGCCATCGTGCTCGATGGCATTCACCGGGCAGACCTCGGCGCAGGGGGCACCCTCGCAATGGTGGCAGGCAAGGGCGGCCGAGATGCCGCCGGTCTTCACGAGCGCCAGACGCGGCGTGTCCTGAAGACCCTGCATCCGGTGGGCGTCGGCACAGGCGGACTGGCATGTTCCGCAGCCGATGCACCTCTCCGGGTTGATGTCGATGAAGCGGTTCATCCCCACTTCCTTTCAAAATAACGGGCCGGGCGTCCGAACGTACGGGACGCCCGGCCCAAAAAGCCAACGAGAACGGGACTACACGATTTGGTTCACGTGCGTCTCGTCGTCGAACTTGGCGGCGCCGGGCTCAACGTCCTGGGGAGCGGCGGCGTCCACCAGAGCCTGCTTGAGCTCGGTGTACTGACGCTCGACCTCGCCCTCGGCCCACACCTGGTCGGCGATTGGATCGACCTGGCAGGCGGAGAACTTGTCCTCGGGCGTGTGCGAGACCGGGTCGACCTTGTGCATGGTCAGCTCGTTGCACTTGCCGATCCACCACTGGTAGGTCATATAGACCGTGCCCTTGTTGATGCGGTCGCTCACGTCGGCGCGGCTGTATACCTGGCCGCGGCGGCTATGAATCGAGACGATGTCGCCGTTCTTGATGCCGCGCGCCTCGGCGTCCGCGGGATTCATGCGGACAAAGCCGGGCTCGTCGGCGAGCAGCGCCAGCGTCTTGCAGTTGCCGGTCATGGAGCGGCAGCTGTAGTGGCCGACCTCGCGGACGGTGCACAGGATGAGCGGGTACTCATCGTCGGGAAGCTCGGAGGGCGCCTCCCAATCGTGCGCCATCAGGTTGGCGCGGCCGTCCTTGGTGGTGAACTTGCCGCCTGCGAACATGTCGGCCGTACCGTGGTCGTTTACGTCAGTGGACTTGACGGGCCACTGAGCGTAACCGCCCTCGGGAGCCATCTTCTCGTAGGTTGCGCCCACAAAGTTGGGGCACAGGCTAATGCACTCGTTCCAGATCTGCTCGGTGTTGTCGTAGTGCATGGGATAGCCCATGCGCGTGGACAGGTCCGCGAAGATCTCCCAGTCGTGGCGGCACTCGCCCTTGGGCGGAACGGCTGCATCGAAGTGCTGGAAGCTACGGTCAGAAGCGGTAAAGACACCCTCGTGCTCGCCCCAAGAGGTAGCGGGCAGGATGACGTCGGCGAGCATGGTCGTCTGCGTCATAAAGATGTCCTGGCAAATGAACAGATCCAGCTCGGAGAGCGTCTTGCGCATACCGGCCGAATCGGGCTCGGTCTGCACCGGGTCCTCGCCGTAGTTGTAGAAGCAGTGCACCTTGCCCTCGTCGACCAGGTGACCCAGGTCGGTGAGCTTGTAGCCCTCCTCGAGCGGGAGCTTTTCCTCGGGCACGCCCCAAGCCTTGGCAAACTTGGCACGCACTGCGGGGTCGGTGACTTTCTGGTAGCCAGGGTACAGGTTGGGCAGCATGCCCATATCGCAGGAGCCCTGGACGTTGTTCTGGCCACGCACGGGCGCGAGGCCGGAATTGGGTTTGCCGATCTGGCCGGCAATGCAGGCGATGGAGGCGATGGTGTGCACCGTCTTCAGGTTCTGCTTCTGCTGACACACGCCCATGCCCCAGCCAATGATGGCAGAGGGCTTCGCCGTGGCGTACATCTCGGCAGCTTGGTGGATCAACGCGGGCTCGACACCCGTGATGTCCTGTACGGATTCGGGAGTGTAGTTCTTGATGGTCTCCCACCACTCGTCAAAGCCGTTCGTGTGCTCGGCGACGAAATCCTTGTCGTAGAGGCCATCGTTGACCAAGCAGTTGGCAAAGGCGTTGAGGAACGCAACATTGCAACCGTTGTTGATCGGAAGGTAGATATCGGCGATACGCGCGGTTTCGATATGGCGCGGATCGGCGACGATGATCTTGCAACCCTTTTCTTTGGCTCGCACGATACGCCTAGCGACGATGGGGTGCGAATCGGCAGGGTTATAGCCGAAGAGGAATATGCAGCCCGCATCCTCCATACCGGGGATGGAGCATGACATGCAACCTGAACCAACCGTGTCCATCAGACCGAGGACAGTAGGGCCGTGTCAAGTACGGGCGCAGTTGTCCACGCTGTGGGTGCCGATGCACGCACGCGTAAACTTCTGCATGACGTAGTTCGCCTCATTGCCGCCGCCTCGCGAAGAGCCGGTGGTCATGACAGCGTTAGGACCATATTCGTCAATTATGGCCTGCATCTTAGATGCGGTGAAATCCAGTGCCTCGTCCCAGCTTACGCGCTCAAGATCCGCGCCCTTAGTGCGGCGGATCATCGGGTGCAGTACGCGAGGAGTCAAGATCTTGGTGTCGTTGATGAAGTCGTAGCCGCTCATGCCCTTAAGGCACAGCTCGCTCTGGTTGGTGATGCCGTTGAGCGGTTCGGTACCCACGACCTGGCCGTTTTGGACCAGGAGGTTAAACTGGCAACCGGCGCCGCAATACGGGCAGATCACTTTATGCTTCTCCATGACACCCTCCTTCCTTTCGGTACTACCGATTACTCGGTACTTGTTTGACAATCGTTGGGCGGATTCGCCGGCCGCTTACGCCTCGTTCTCGATGGTGGCGCGGGCACGCTCGGCGGTCAGCTCCGCCAGGCGCTCCTCGTCTACCAGGGTGAGGCCCTTGGTCGGGCACGCCTCGGCACACGCCGGACCGCCGGGACGGTCCACGCACAGGTCGCACTTGAGCACGAAGCTCTTGGTCTGCGACCCCACGCGAACGTCGCCCATCAAGACGGGGACCTGCGTGGTCGCCACGCTCACGGCACCAAAGGGGCAAGCCATGACGCAGCTTTTGCAGCCGATGCAGTTGTCCTCGTTGACGCCGATGCGATGGTTCTTTGGATCAAAGAACAGCGCCCCCGTAGGACATGCCTTGGCACACGGCGCGTCCTCGCAATGGTGGCAGGCCACCGGTGCGGAGATCTCGTACGTGCGCGTCACGCGCAGGCGCGGTGCGGCGATGTTGCCGGGAATGTCGTGCGCCTCGATACACGCCGCCATACAGGTTTGACACCCGATGCAGCGCGACGAATCGGCCACGACTCGTTTATTGCCCATATTGTTCACTCCCTCCTGAATCCCTTGTCGGAGAGGATTTGCCGACGTTGCTCCAGATCGCCCGTAATCTGGCGTCGGCGTGTCAAATGCCTGCGGCGAAACAGGCAATCGACGGAATCTCCCCAACGGTATACAGGTTGAATATACGCAGTTGCCACGGGCAAACTTGGGCATAAGCCCTGCAATACGGGTGTATTGCAGTTGTTTTGGCAGGTCGGGATTATTCTCGGTGAACTATAAAGTCGAGTGTATTACACGCGTACACACGCGAGTTTTTCGCACGTTCCTTTTGAGTATGTACTACGCTTGTAGTAATGTTTGTACTCATTAACTTGAGTGAACTAAAGCGGTAGTTATAAGATTGATAAAAATCAGTTCATGCCGCTTTCAACCATCCGTGTTGCACTGGGTAAGGGAGGCCAGCGATGTCATCGACTCAAAAACGAGCCATCCTGCAGGTGCGCATTCGCGAAGAGGACAAGCAGCATGCCGAGCGTCTTTACGACGCCATGGGCACATCGCTTGCCGAGGCAGTTCGCCTTTTTGTCTCGCAGAGCATTCTCATGCGCAAGCTGCCCTTTCAGCCGGTCGCCGTACGTTCGAAGGACGGTGCAGCCGCCTACGGAGTGCTCAAGGCATACGGTGACCCCAATCGTCGTTCCGAAGAACGCAACGCCTGGATTGAATATCTCGCCGCAGAAAGCGACGATTCGATCTTAGGTCCCGAGGAAGTAGACATCCATGAGTAGCACCATCATCGACGAGACCGTTATCCTGCGCTACCTGCTCGATGACGACGAGGTCCTGTCGCCGCGCGCCGCCAAAGTTGTCGCCACGCGCACGGCCCGCGTCTATCCCGAGATCATCACGCGCGTCGCCGTCACGCTGCGCGACGTCTACAAGGTCCCCCGCCCCGAGATTGCAACGGCCTTGACCAGGCTGCTCGACGACGTCATGGTCGACGAGCCCACCGTCATCGCCTTTGCCATCAAGCTGTTTGGCAGGACGCATATGGACTTTAGCGACTGCCTGCTCGCAGCCCGCACCGCCATCTACAACGACGACGTCGTGAGCTTTGGCAAGCCCATCATCCAAGGCATGATCGACTACCGCCGCAAACGCATCAACGTAGCCGAAGCCCGCGAACGCGCCACCGACGCCACCATCGACAAACTCCGCCACCGCCCCCGCAGCTAACCGACAAGCAGCGTCACCGCCCCGCCCCTCAACCCCATCCCCTCCTAAGTTGCGGTGAAATAGTTCCTATTTTTTGCCTTCTGACGGCCATTTAGGAACTATTTCACCGCAACTTTTTGTAAGGGCAGATTTCAACACCGCTGAAAGGCCCCTGACAACCGTTTACCGATATCTTTTGGTCGGGTCTAACCTTCTGAGCTGCGGCGTCAAGCTTTTGGTCAGCTCATGGCAAGGTTCAGCGAAATCAATATGCGATAGCGTGGTATCGTTCGCTCATCCTCGAGACATGGGGTCGCTAATGGGTAAGGCCGATCACTGTTCCAAATCTCAGACAAGGCTTTTCTTCTCGGTATTCGAGGCCCATCATGACGGACGCTTGTTTATTGCCACCGAAAAATGGGACGAACGTTGTGCCTACTCGCTCATGCAAAAGCAAATGATCGTTCGACTCTATAACCACGTCTATGCCGACCCTGCATACTGGAATGACCTTGGTATAGAAGACCGCATTTTTCAGCTGGCATCCGCCATTGCGGTCGTTGAACCCGAAGCGGTATTTTGTGGGGCGACCGCGGCTCTGCTCTATGGTATCGGTTCGGCACACACACTTCTCGATAAGGTACAAGTTCTGTTGCCGCGAGCCACCAGGCGCGATACGTACGAATTCGTTGAGTATCGTCGCTGGCGGGCGGGCGAAGTGTGGCAGCTCGGTCCGTTTACGTTGACAGATCCGTACCGCACGGTGGTCGATATCGCCCGAACGAGCGCTTTTCGATATGCGCTGGGCTATGTCGATGGCCTGGCTCGTGAGTATGATGTCGAGCGCGAAGAGTTGCGCGCGTATGCACAGGCCAATTGCCGTGGGCTGCACGGCATCGCACGTGCGTTTGACGTTTTTGAGCACATGGACGGCAGGTCAGACAACGGCGGTGAATCTGAGGCAAGGGCAGCGATGATCCTCGCTGGAGTAGCCACTCCCGAACTTCAGGTTGAAATCACTCGGCCGGGAAATGCAGGATACTACCTTGCAGATTACGGTTGGCAGATGCCGGACGGATCTTGGAAGCTGGCTGAACTCCATGGCCTGGGTAAATTTGAAGACAATCACCAAAACGATTCCGAACACGCCGCGGCAAAAACTTATCGAGCCGCCCTTATACGCGATGCAAACTTACGCGCTATGGGCCACAACATCATCCATTTCAAACTTTCTGACACCTACAATGTCGAAGCGTTCGGCACCATGATGCGCGGCTTCGGCATTCCAACAACAAAGCCATATGCCGACTCTTGACCCACGCATATCCGAGCGTCCTTATCCACCCAGCCTCAAATAAGTTGCGGTGGAATAGTTCCTGAATAGCCGAGAAAAGCCCAAAAACAGGAACTATTTCACCGCAACTTAGGAGGGGATGCGGGTTTCCGGCATGCATATGAAAACGGCTCTGGTCCCAAAAGGAATCAGAGCCGTTAAGCTATCTTTTGGAGCGGGCGACGGGAATCGAACCCGCGTCATCAGCTTGGAAGGCTGGGGTTCTACCATTGAACTACGCCCGCAAGATATGGTCGGGACGACAGGATTTGAACCTGCGACATCCTGCTCCCAAAGCAGGCGCGCTACCAAACTGCGCCACGTCCCGAAGGTGTTGAGCAGCTAAGGTCTAAACCTTGCGTGTCCCAAAGCGAAGGAAATTATAAGGTAGACTCCCCACCTGTGCAAGCGCAGAAACCTTAGCTCCTCGAATGTGCGACAAACCGGTTATGGGCCAGGCCGATCACAAAGGCAACCACGGCAACCGGCGCCCACGCGGCACCGATATCCGCCAGCGGCAGTGCATCGAACGGCAGCCACGCACCGGCAAAGAACGCATCGCGGACCGAGGTGATCACGCTCTGCACGGCGACCACGCCGCCGACCCACACCCACACCTGCGGATGCGCATCACAAAAACCGTGCACCAGGCCCATGAGTACCAGCACGATGGCAACGGGATACAAGGCGTTGAGCATAGGCACCGAGAACATAAGAATCACGTCGAGGCCCACGTTGGAGAGCACGCACGAAAACGCCGCGAACACAAAAGCGAGAATCGCAAAGGGGCGGCGCATGGCCTCCTCGGAAACATCCGCTCCCCCTTCGACCACATACGTCTCGCAGAAGTAGCGCGAGCAGCAGCTGATAAGGCCGATACACACGTTCATGCAGGCGAGAAAGAAGATAGCGAAGACCACGACCGTGCCGGCCAGACCAAAGTGCATGGAGGCCGAGCGGGCAAGGATTGCGGCGCCGTTGGTGGCATCGGGCATCACGGTGCCGAGCTGCATGCCGGCAAGGCCCAAGCCGCAGTAGATGATGGCCATGAGCACGCCGGCGATCACACCGGAACGCGATATCTCAAAAGCGACGCGCTTGTCGTCGGTAACGCCCAGTTCATGGATGGTCTCGGCGATGATGATGCCAAAGGCGAGCGACGCAAGCAGGTCCATGGTCTGGTAGCCGGTCAAAAAGCCCTGCACGGCAGCACCGGCGTTGTAGGGAGCCTGCGGCGCGGCAGCGGGACCCAACGGCGAGACCACGGCGGCACCCACGACCAGCACGATGAGCGCGATGAGCGCGGGGCCCGTAATGCGGCCGAGCACGCGCGTGATGACGCCCGGACGCAGCGTGAGCGCAAACGCGACGACAAAGAAGCCAACGGCAAACACCAGGCGAGCCGTACCAAGCGAGACGCCCTCGGGCAGCAGCGGCACCAGCATCTCGAAGGCCGTGGAGCTCGTACGCGGAATGGCCAGGCACGGACCGATCGCTAAATAGACCGCCGCGACAAAGAACTCACCGAACTTGGGGTGCACGCGGCCGGCAAGCTCGCGCGCCGTTCCGGCAAGCGCCACGGCGATAAAGCCCATGACGGGCAGGCCGATGGCGGCGATGAGAAAGCCGAGCATGGCGACCGGCGTGGCAGAACCTGCCTGCAGCGCCAGCAGTGGCGGAATAATGAGGTTGCCGGCGCCAAAGAGCATCGAGAATAGGGCGATGCCGACGGTGACGACATGGTCGGAGCGCAGACCGCGCGGGGCGGATGAAGCCATGGGTCCACCTTTCGGGTTGAAACAAAAACGGGACGGGCAAAAACACCCGTCCCGCAAGTATAAACGGTCTAGAAGCTTTAGCAGGCTAAATCGCACAGAGCATCGATAGCCGTGTCGACTTCTTCGGTCGTGTTGAAATATCCAAACGAGAAACGGACGACGCCCTGGCGCTCGGTCCCCAGCGCACGGTGCATGAGCGGGGCGCAATGGGCGCCGGGGCGCGTCGCAATCCCCCACCCCTGCATGAGCGCATCCGAGATCTCAGCCGAATCGATATCGCCCACGTTGAGCGACACGATCGCCGAGCGCGTCGGCTGGTCAAAGGCACCGTAGAGCTTAATCCCCGGAATCTCGCGCACGCCGGCAAGGAAGCGATCAGCGAGCGCACGCTCGTGGGCAGCAATCGCCTCGACCCCACCCTGGGCCTCGATAAAGTCGAGACCAGCGGAAAGGCCCGCGATACCATGGCCGTTGAGCGTGCCCGCCTCAAGGCGCGTGGGCCACTCAAGCGGCTGCAACGCATCGAAACTGTGCACGCCCGTGCCACCCATGGCCCACGGCGCCACGTCAATGCCCTCTGCCACGGCCAGGCCGCCGGTCCCCTGCGGACCCATGAGCCCCTTGTGGCCGGTAAAGCACACCACGTCGAGCCCCATGGCCTGCATATCGATATGCGCCGTGCCGGCCGACTGCGAGGCATCGACGATCACGAGCGCACCAGCAGCATGAGCCACAGCCGCCACACGCGAAACGTCAACCGCGTTGCCGGTCACATTGGAGGCGTGCGTCACCACAACGGCACGCGTGCCCGGCGTGACCAGCTGCTCGAGTTCGTCGTAGTCGAGCACGCCGTTCGCGTCGCAGCCCGCATGCTCAACGGTCACGCCCTGCTCTACCGCCAGGCGATTGAGCGGAC
>OIYV01000598.1_pt1 | contig 20137 bp, 19 predicted proteins | sample 1588251 | NCBI WGS metagenome assembly OIYV01 (sample SAMN03283282) | human gut metagenome | biome: human-associated habitat; material: feces | host: Homo sapiens | place: Peru | collected 2012
CATATCACTTGCCCTCCTGCTTTTTCCGGCGCGCGGCGGCGGCTTCTTCCTTCTGCTTTGCCGCGATCTTCATCATCGTTTCATACATCTCATCGCCCACACATTTGCGGGCGTATTTGCACCACTGCACGCAGCTCAGCGTGTCGTTGTAGGCGATAAACCCGCAGTTTTCGCAGGCGACCTCCGTATCGGTGGAAAACATTTCTATTTCATGACCGCAGCGCGGGCAGATCTTTTCCAAGATCTCCGGCGTGCGGGGTTTGCCTTGACAGCCGTCCATGATCATTTCGGATCCCTCCTTTGGCTGCTTGTAGCATAGCAGACTTTTTTCGTTTTCTCAAGTCAAAAATTTTTACAGTGCACCCCTTGACAAACAATACTATGCGTAATATAGCACACCGCGTGAGGAGGCATAAGACATGGATGTACAGTTGAAGCGCGGGCTGCTGGAGGTCTGCGCGCTTGCCGTGCTGCGCCGCGGCGACTCCTACGGCTATCAGATCATCAAGGACATGGAGGCCTGCGTGGCGGTGTCGGAGTCGACGCTTTATCCGATCCTGCGCCGTCTGGAGGCGTCGGAGTGCCTGACGGTCTATTCCGTGGAGCACAACGGCAGGCTGCGAAAGTACTATCGCATCACGCCGAAGGGCAGACAGCGTATTTTGAATTTTACGCAGGAATGGAGAGAGGTCATGGAGATCTATCGCTTTATCATACAGGAGGATGAAAATGAACAAAAATGAATTTCTTGCGGCGTTAGAGGAGCGCCTGCGTTCCATGCCGCAGGCGGAGCGCGAGACGACGCTTTCCTACTACGCGGAGATGATCGACGACCGCATGGAAAACGGGATGACGGAACAGGAGGCGGTCGCCGCGATGGGCGATCCGGACGAGGTCGCGCGGCAGGCGATCGAGACGCTGCCCATCGGCAAGCAGATCTGGACGAAAGCGACGGCAAAGGGCGCTTCCACCAAGCTGCTGGGTGCGCTCGCGCTGCTCACGGCGTTTATCTGGGTGCCGGTCGCCTTTTCCCTGCTGATCGCCTTTGCCGCCGTCTATTTTTCCATTTGGGTGACGATCTTGGCGCTTTACGCGCTGCCGGTCGGACTGGTTTGCGGCCTTGTCGGCGCGGGCGCGCTGATGGTCGTGAGCTTCTCGACGGGGCTGCTCACGGCGGGGCTGGGTTATCTCAGCGCCGCGCTGACCTTGGCGGGGCTTGCGATCCTGTCCTTCCTGCTGCTCTCGAAGATGTCGTCGATCCTGCTGCGCGGCAGCAAGCGCTTCTTCCGCTGGGGAAGATCGCTGATCGTCTACCGTCTGGATAAAAAGGAGGAAACGAAATGAAACACAAACCGTGGCTGATCGCGGCTGCCTGTCTTCTGGCAGCGGGACTGATCCTGTTTGGCATCGTGCTTGCGCTGCACGGCTTTGACATTGACCGCGTCTTCCCGACGCAGAAATACGAACATTACGAAAAGCGGATCGACGAGACGATCCACAGCGTTGAGCTGCGCCACAGCGACGGCGACATCCGCCTGCTCCCCTCGCCGGACGGGACGTGCAGCGTTGCATATGACCTGAGCCAATACGAGGACTGTGAATATGAGGTGAAGGACGGCACGCTCCGCCTGCGCATCACGTCCGACCGCCCGTGGTATGCGTGGATCGGCGTCGGCAGGACGTCGACCTCCATCACGGTCTACCTGCCCGAGGGCGTCTATGAGAGCGTCAAGCTGCGTACTTCCTCCGGTGACATCCGTATGCGTTCGCTGGAGGCGCAGACGCTCGAGCTGAGCGCGACGAGCGGCGATATTTGCGCCGACGGCCTGCGCCTTGCACAGCTGCGAGCCGAGACGCGCAGCGGCGAAGTGAAGCTGACCGATGTGGAAGCGGAGCATTTTACCGTTTCCGCCACCTCCGGCGATATTGCGCTGGAGGGCTGCGACGGCGCGGCGCTTGACCTGCGCGCCACTTCCGGCGACGTGAAGGGGACGCTGCGCACCGGAAAACGCTTTGACGTTTCCACGTCCTCCGGTTCCGTGCGCGTGCCTGCCGACGAGGGAAGCGACCTTTGCACAATCCGCACCTCCTCCGGCGATATCCGGCTCCGGATCGAATAACAAGGCGCCGCAGAGTGGATTCTCCACTTTGCGGCGCCTTTTAACTGTAGAATTAAAACCTTTTGCCGCACCAAAGCCGGCGGGTTTAGTGCTTGCGCCATGTGGACGGGCGCAGCAGAAGGAGCATCGGGAACAGCTCCAGACGGCCAAACAGCATATCCAGAGACAGCACGACCTTGGAGAGCGCGGAAAAGCTTGCAAAGCTGCCCGACGGGCCGATCAGGCGGCTGGTGCCGGGGCCGATGTTATTCAGCGTGGCAAGCACGGCCGTCACGGTCGTTTCCGTTCCGTAGCCGTCGAAGGAAACGAGCAGCATGGAGCCGAGCGCAAGCAGGAGATAGACGATCAGGTAGGCGCTCGTGCCGCGCACGACGTCGCTGTCCACGCGCTTGCCGTCCATCATCATGACCTCCACGCTGTGCGGGTGGAGCATATGGCGGATCTCCGCGCGCGCAGTCTTGACAAGGATCAGCAGGCGGCTGACCTTGATGCCGCCGCCGGTCGAACCGGCACACGCGCCGACGATCATCAAAAACATCAGGATCGCGCGGGAAAACTCCGGCCAGAGGGAAAAATCCACCGTGCCGTAGCCGGTGGTCGTGATGACCGAGCCGACGGAGAAGGAGACGTGGTGAATGGCGCTGCGGACGGAGGAGAAATAGCCTCCCACGGTCATCAGGTTGACCGTGATGAGCGCGATGGCGGCAAAGATGATGCCGAAATAGCACTTGACCTCCGTGTTCTTCCACGCCAGCCGGAATTTGCGGCAGATCAGGAAGAAATAGATCGAAAAGTTCACGCCGAACAGGATCATGCCGACCGTGGTGACGGTCTGCACATAGCTGCCGTATTCGGCAAGACCGCTCGAACGCAGCGCAAAGCCGCCGGTACCGGCGCTGCCGAAGGCAAGACAAACGCTGTCAAACAGGGAAATGTCCGCCCAGCCGAACAGGTCGCCCAGCAGATAGGCAAAGATCTGTAGCAGGGTCATCACAAAGTAGATGGCATAGAGGATAAATGCGGAGGTGCGCATTTTGGGCACCATTTTGCTCACCGACGGCCCCGGCGATTCCGCGCGCAGCAGGTAGATGCTGTCGCCGGACATCGGGACGATGGCGAGCATGAAGACCAGAACGCCCATGCCGCCGAGCCAGTGGGTGAAGCTGCGCCACAGGAGCAGCCCGTGCGGCATGGCTTCGACGCGCGTGAGGATGGTCGCGCCGGTCGTGGTAAAGCCGGAGACGGTCTCAAACACGGCGTCGAGATAGCTCGGGATCGCGCCGTCTATCACAAAGGGGAGCGCGCCGACCAGCGAGATGAGGATCCACGAAAGCGAGACCATCACAAAGCCGTCGCGCGCATACATTTTCCGGCTATGCTTCGGCCGGAGCAGGGACAGCGCCAGCCCCAGTCCCGCGCTGATGGCGATGGTATACAGCAGGGCGAGAAAGTCGCCCTCGCCGTAGATCAGCGCCACGATGAGCGGCAGCAGCAGGCAGCCCGCGATGAGCAGCAGCACCCAGCCGAGCAGGGAGAAGATCATTCGGTAGCTCATGGCAGGTCACCGCTTGTCCAGAATGTCGTCCAGATCGTTCAGCCCCGGGATCGCGGTCACGACGATGACGGTGTCGTTCGGCTCGATCGTGTCGCGGCCGGAGGGTGTCAGGATCGTGCCGCTGCGGTTGATGGCGCCGATGAGCAGGTTTTTGCGCAGGGGCAGCTCCATGAGCGGCTTGCCGCAGACGGCGGAGGCCGCCGTCGCGCGGAACTCCAAGGCCTCCGCCTTGTTGCCGACGATCTTATAAAGCGTTTCCACATTGGAACCGAGGGAGTTCTGCATCGCGCGCACATAGCGCACGATGTAATCGGCCGCGATGTAGCGCGGGTGGAAGACACTGCCCAGCTCCATCGTCTTGATGATGTGGGAGAAGGTGGTGCGGTTGATCTTCGTCACGATCTTTGCCTTGCTGACGCTGCGCGCGTAGAGGCTCATCAGGACGTTTTCCTCGTCGATGCCCGTCAGGGAAGCAACGGCGTCCATTTTTTCAATGCGCTCTTCCAGAAGCAGGTGCTCGCTCGTCGCGTCGCCGTGGATCACGTTCGCGTCGGGAAGCTGCAACTTCAGAAGCTCGCAGGTCTCCTTGTTTGACTCGATGATCTTCACGTTCGCGCCGAAGTCCAGCATCTGTCGCGCAAGGTAGTAGGAGATCCGGCCGCCGCCGAGCAGCATGACGTTGCGCACGGGGTCGGAGGGGATGCCGATGCGCTGGATGAATTTCGCGGCGGTCTTCGGCTGCGCGACAAAGCTGATGCGGTCGCCCTCGAGCAGGGTAAAGGAGCCGTCGGGGATGTGTACCTGACCGTCGCCGCGCTCGACGACGCAGACAAGAACGCCGGTTTGCAGCTTGCCCAAGTCGGCCAGCTGCTTGCCCGCGATCGGGCAGCCCGCGGGCAGGCGGACCTTGTGCAGCTCGACGCGTCCCTTGGAGAACGTGTCGATCTTCAGCGCGGAGGGTGCGCGCAGGATGCGGGCGATCTCGGTGGCGCTGGCAAGCTCCGGATTGAGCGCCAGACTCAGACCGAGGTCGTCCTGAATGACGCGGATCGCGCCGTTATATTCCGGCGTGCGGACGCGCGCGATGGTGCTGCGGACGCCGAGCTTTTTCGCGATCAGACAGGCGAGCAGATTCTGCTCGTCCGTGCTCATGACGGCGATGGCGAGGTCGGCCTTGGGGACGCCCGCTTCGCGCTGCGTCTCCTGTGTGATGCCGTTTCCCTCCACGGTCATGATGTCCAGCGTTTTGAGCGGATCCAGTACGGCTGGGTTACGATCGACCACGGTGATCTCGTGGCCTTCGCGCAGGAGCTGGTCGACGAGCGTTACGCCGATCTTTCCCGCGCCGATGACAACGATTTTCATTGCATCAGGCTCCCTTTTTCGGATATATCACCCATACCATAGCACATTCCGGCAGGAAAAGCAAGCATTTCAGCGAAGGCGCGGCAGGAGCTTTGTGCCGAGAAGCGCTGCGCAGAGCAGCTTGCACAGGTCAAAGGGAAGGAAGATCAGGCAGCCGGAAACGAGCGTCTTTCCGATGCTCCACGCGCCGCCCAGCGAGAGGTAGAGATACGGCAGCGCGACGGCGTAGAGCACGACAAGACCGATCAGTCCGGCCAGAAGCAGGCGGGGGAAGAGGGGCAGCCGCAGACGTCTTGCGGCAAGGCCGACAAAGAAAGCCATGGGGATCAGCCCAAGCAGGAAGCCGAAGGTCGGCTTGGCCAAATACATGAGGCCGCCGCCTTCGGTAAAAATCGGCACGCCGGCAAGGCCGAGCAGCACATAGAGCGCTTGTGACGCCGCGCCCCATGCGGGACCGAGCAGCAGCCCCGCCATGCAGGAGAAGAAGAGCTGCAACGTGAACGAGGTAAAGCCCACCGGAATGCGCAAAAATGCGCCGATCGCCGTCAGCGCGGCAAAAACGGCCGTCAGGGTCATTTGGCGCAGGGAATTGCTTCGTTTCATGGAACATCCTCCAATCGTTAACCTAAAATAAAAATCCGGTTAACAATATACCACACTGCGCCCAAAAAGTAAAGCGGAAAAGAGCGCCCGGCGCGGCTCCCGAGAACGGGAGCCGCGCCTCAGACTGTCAAAAAAGTCCGTAACCGTCAAAATAAATTAACTTTTAAGAAAACTGGCTGCGGATTTGAAAAATAAATAATCAAGAATTTCTGAACTTTTTCAGGTTAAAAACGAATTTATTTATAATAATTTTGACTTACTTCGCAACTCACGCTCTACCGTATCTATATACGCCGACGAGCGTGAGTTGCTCGTCTTCCGAACCTTTTTGTCAGTCTCCCAGCGTGTCGAAAAGGTTTTTTCGACACGCTGAAAACACCGGTGGGTTCCTCCCACCGGTGTTTTTTATCCTTCGGCCGAGAGCAGCATATCCTCCAGCGCCTGCGCGGCAAGGCTGAGCGGCTGCCCGCCGCGTTTGGCCACGCAAATTTCGCGGGTCGGCAGCGGGCTGGTCAGGGAGAGGACGGTCAGACCCTGCGCATCGCGCAGAAAGTCCTCCGTGACAAAGCCGATCCCAAGTCCCGCCGAGACCAGCGGAAGGATCTGGTCGGCTGTCGCGGCCTCGACATCGGGCACGAACCGCAGCCCGTGCGCCGCGAAATAGCTATCATAGAGCCGGTAGGACATGGTTTTTGTCCCGAGCGACACGATGGGATAGCGCAGCAGCTCCTCCGGCGTGACCGGTCTGCCGCACAGCTCCGGAAACCCGACGCAGACGGCACATTCGTGCACGCGCCGGAGCGTGCGCAGGCAGAGCGCGTCGTCCGGCAGCGTCGGCGTGGTCACGACCGCAAGATCGACCAGCCCGTTTTTGAGCGCCGCGAGCGCCTGCGGCGTGGTGTGGTTGCTGATCTTCAGGCGGATCTCCGCGTGACGGCTGCGAAACGCGCTCAGCACCGGCAGCAGCGCGCAGTGCAGCGCGATCTCGCTGGCCGCGATGCGGATGGTGCCGGTCTTCAGCGCGCGCATTTGCATCAGCTCCGCCTCACCGCTCTCGATCTGCTCGAAGGCGACGCGGATATGCGCATAGAGCCGCTCTCCCTCCGGCGTCAGCCGCATTCCGCGGTTCGTGCGCAGAAACAGGGTGCAGCCCAGCTCTGCTTCCAAATTCTTGATCGCGCGCGTCAGATTGGGCTGGTTGTTCCGCAGCCGCGCGGCCGCCTGCGAAACGCTCCCGCTGCTTGCAACATAATAGAATATGCGGTAGTAGTCGTAGCTGATGTACATGGCGTCCTCCATATCAATTTCATATCGCTGACATATGAAACAGGCATTTTACACATGGGCACAAACGCATTATAATCGTTCCGCATCGAAAATCAAGAGGAGAAAAAGAAAATGGAACTGATTTGCAGAATCATCATGCTGATTTGCTTCGACTTGGCCGCGCTTGCGCTGGTGCTGCGCGTTATGCGCAGCGGCTGTGCGCGCGGGTCGCGCTGGCTCGCCGCGTGCATGGCGCTGGGCTTTTTGTGCGGCGGGGTCGCCCGCTGCCTGAACGGCCTGAACATTTTGATCTCTCTGGAGGCCGTGGGCTTTTTGCTCTCCGACATCGCGTTTCTCCTGTCCTTCCCTGAGAAGAAAGCGGGGCGGGCGGCATGAATCACGACCTGACGGCAGGCAAGCCCAGCCGCGTCCTGTGGCAGTTCTGCCTGCCGCTGTTCGGAAGCATCCTCTTCCAGCAGCTTTATAACATCGCCGACAGCTTTGTTGCCGGCAAGTTCATCAGCGACGACGCCCTTGCCGCCGTCGGCAACAGCTATGAGATCACGCTCATTTTCATCGCCTTTGCCTTCGGCTGCAACATCGGCGCGTCCGTCCTGACGGCACAGCTTTTCGGCGCGAAGCAGTACGGCGAGATGAAGACCGGCGTTCTGACCTCGCTGATCGCAAGCTGCGTGACCTGCGCAGCGCTAATGTGCGTCGGCATCCTGTTCTGCGACAAGCTGCTCGAGGCGATCGACACGCCCAAGGCGGTGTTCGCAGACTCCAAGCTCTATCTGGACATTTACATTTACGGCCTGCCCGCCGTGTTCCTGTATAACGTGGCGACCGGCATTTTCTCCGCGTTGGGCGACTCCAAAACGCCCTTTATTTTCCTCGTCTGCTCGTCGCTGTCCAACATTGCAGTGGATATTCTCTTCGTGACGGCGCTGGGAATGCGCGTCGACGGCGTGGCTTGGGCGACCTTCCTGTGCCAGAGCGTCAGCTGCGTGCTTGCGCTGGTGTGCCTGCTGCTGCGCCTGCGCAAGATCAAAACGGAGGAGAAGTGCGCAGTGTTTTCGTGGCCGCTTCTGCGCCGCTTCGCGATCGTTGCGATCCCGAGCATCCTGCAGCAGAGCTTCATCTCCGTCGGCAACATCATCATCCAGAGCGTGATCAACGGTTTTGATACGGCTGTTATGGCCGGATATTCCGCCTCGGTCAAGCTCAACAACATGGTCGTCACCTCGCTTACGACGCTTGGAAACGGCATTTCCAACTTCACCGCGCAGAACCTCGGCGCGGGCAAGTACGACCGGATCCATCAGGGCTTTCAGGCCGGTCTGAAGCTGGTCTGGCTGCTCTGCATCCCGATCGTTGTGTTGTATTTCGCGGCCGGACGCTGGCTTGTCTATCTCTTCCTGCAAAGCCCGACCGGCACCGCGATGGACACCGGTGTGGCCTTCCTGCGCATCCTCTCTCCGTTCTACTTTGTCGTCTCGGCAAAGCTCGTGTCCGACGGCGTGCTGCGCGGCGCGGGTCGGATGGGTCGGTTCATGCTCGCGACCTTTACCGATCTTCTGCTGCGCGTCGTGCTGGCGGAGATCCTCTCCAGAACGGCGCTCGGCGCGACCGGCATCTGGGTCGCGTGGCCGATCGGCTGGACGGTTTCGATGGTGCTCTCCGTCGTGCTCTATTCCGCGATCCGCCGGACCCGAACGGAATCCCCCGCCCTTGCCTAACCATATAAAAAAGCGCGCGCCTTGTGCCGAAATGTGCGTTTTTGTTCTGAATTTGGGAGCGGAAACGGTAATTCGCGATGTTCGAAGGGTCGGAACTTTGCGAAATACGGATTACTAAAATACGTTAACGTATGTTTTGTGGATAAAGTAGAATTCTGCCGAATCGGGTTCTATTTTGTCGAACAAAAATTGGACAATTTGACGTAAAATTCCTTGCAAAACCGCATTGTCTGTGCTAAATTAAAGTTACCGTCTGTGAAACACGGAGAACAATGAGGAGGAATGCTGGAAGATGGAAAAGATATATCGTGTGCTGCTCGCCAACAGCAATGAGGATTTTTCACGCTCGCTGACCGGCGCGCTCAAGCAGACTGATCGTTACTCGGTTGTGGGAACGGTAAACGATGGGGTCAGCGCGATCAACCTGCTGCGGCAAACGCAGCCGGATGTCCTTGTGGTAGACATGATGCTGCCGCAGGCAGACGGCGTGGCTGTTCTGAAGGCTGCGGAAGCACTGGAAAAGGCGCCGATGACGATCGTGCTGACGGACTTTATGACGGAGTTCGTGTCAGGGCTGATGATGAGCTTGGGTGTGCAGTACGTGCTGCTCAAGCCCTGCTCCGAGCAGGCCGTGCTGGAGCGCCTTGACGAGCTGCAAATGACCGTGCAGAGAGGGAAGCAAACCGGAAAACGAGAGGTCAACATCGAGGCGATGGTCACGTCGATGATCCACGAGATCGGCGTACCGGCGCACATCAAGGGCTATCAGTACTTACGCGAGGCGATCATGATCGCGGTCAACGACATGGAGGTGATCAACGCCATCACCAAGGTGCTCTACCCGCAGGTCGCAAAGACCTTCTCCACGACGCCCTCCCGCGTAGAGCGCGCCATTCGTCATGCCATTGAAGTGGCGTGGGATCGCGGCGACTTAGAAACGTTGCAGCGGTTTTTCGGTTATACGGTGTCTAACACCAAGGGCAAACCGACCAACTCGGAATTCATCGCCCTGATCGCCGACAAATTGCAGCTCCAGCTCAAGAGCATGGACGCCGTTGCTCTATAGGGAGCCAAACGATGCAAAAATTATGGAACAGGCACAAGAAGATATGCCTGTTCCTCTTTTTTTGCTTTTCTATGAGATGCACTCTTCGCCGCGAATCGCGCGGGCAAGTTCGGCCTCCTCCGCAGGCGGCAGCCATTTGCAGAAGACCTGAGAGGCCATCGAGGAAAGATAGCCCATGTTTTGATAGCCCAGCTTTGTCAGCAGCGCCATGCTCGCTATGTTTTCCGGCTCCGTGAAGCTGACGAACCCCCACGACGGGAAGGCTTCATGCAGCAGCGTCAGAAGTGCCGTCAGCGCCTCGAAGGCATAGCCCTTGCGATGGTAGTTATAGTGAAATGTGTAGCCGATGGAGATCGTGCCCGCTTTTGGCATTACGACGATCTCTCCGATCATCTCATCTGAACCCTTTTGCGCGACCGCGATCATAAACGGAGCCTCCACGGAGACCACGTCGTTTTTGCGGCGCTCGATCAATTCGCAAATATCGGCATACGCTTTGCACTGCCCACGTTGATATTTGGCGCAGAGCGCGTTATTGCGATAATCGAACACGACCGCTGCGTCCTTCGGCGCGACATTGCGAAGGATGAGCCGTTCCGTTTCGATGCGGATGCCGCTGTCCGACGGCCGACCGGCCGCTTTTCTGTTATTCATACAGCAGCTTGCGCGCCAGCGATTCGTTTTCGCGCGCCAGACCGCGCAGACGGTCGATGTTCTCCGTTTCGAGCGCTTCTTCGGCCAGCGCCGCGTCGATCAGGTCGCACAGGCCGCCCGCCGTGGTCTCCTGCAAGCTCAGGTAGAGATCCTGCCCCAGATAATCCAAGAAACCGCTGACCTTCGGGTCGTAGACCACGCCGATCATCGGCACGCCCTGACCGGAGGCAAAGATCAGCGTGTGCAGCCGCATGGAGATGACCAGAGACATCCGACGCACAAGGGCAATGGCCTGTTCGCCGTCGATCCCCGCGCTGAGGCAGAGGTGGCGGCAGCGGAGCTTTTCCGAAACGGCGCGCACGGCGCTCTCGTCGCGCTGCGGCTCCATTGCGTAGAGCAGCGGGATCAGACCGTATTCGCGGCTGGCGTATTCCGCCGCTGCGGCGAAGGCCGAAACGGTGCGCTCAAAGCCCTCCCACGGGCGCACGGCGATCATGACATAGCGCGCGCCGTCTTCGATGCCGCTCTTGCGCAGGTAGCGGTCGAGCAGCTCCGAATGCGGCGGGTCGATCAGCAGCGCGGGGTCGGCGTTGAGCCGGATCTCCGGCAGGGCGACGCCCAGATCCTGCAGCGTCTGCTCGGAGTAGCGGTCGCGCACGGAGATAATATCCGCGCACCGATCCAGAACGCGCGCCGTGCGGCGGCGGTTTCGCGGACGCGAGATCGGGCCGATGCCGCAGCCGTAGAGCATCACGCGGCAGCCGGCGCGGTGCGCCTGACGGATGCTGAAGAGGTAGTACAGAAGCGAGCGCGTGCTGGTGGCGTCCTGCATCAGCGTCCCGCCGCCGCTCAGATAAAGACGGGAGCGGCGCAGAAGCCGACCGATCTTCCAAATGTCAAAGGTGTAGACTGCGTCGATTCCGGCGCACAGCTTCGTCTCCAGCGTGTTGCGGCTCAGTGCGGTGATGGGCAGATCTGGGTCAATGTGGTGCAGCTGCTCCACAATGGCATTGAGGATCGCGTTGTCGCCGCAGTTTCCCTTTCCGTAAGCGCCGCAGATCACCACGCCGTCGCGCTCGTTCTTCGGGCGGCAGGCGCGGCGGATGATCGTCTCGTAAATGCTGCGCTGACGGCTGAGCATCGCTTCGAGCGAAAAGTCGCGGCGCGTTTTTTCAAACAGCGCGTTGCTCATGCTCCGCCGCTGCTCCGGATGCTGCGCCAGATAGATCAGGTGCTCGGCCAGCTTCGGCGCGTCCGATGGCGGGAAGAGCAGCCCGTTCACGCCGTCGTCGATCAGATCCGGAACGCCGCCCACCTCGGAGGCGATGGTCGCGCAGTGCATCCGCGCGCCCTCCGTCAGCGCGTAGGGGAAGGTCTCGGAGAGAGAGGTCAGCAGATTGATGTCCAGCGCGTGGTAGAAGCTGTTGATGTCCTTTTCCCAGCCGAGGAAGCGGTAGCTCCCCTCCGGACAGAGGCTCTGTGCCAGCGCGCGGATCTCCTGCTCCTGTTCGCCCTCGCCGGCGATGAGCAGGCGCAGCTCCGGACAGACCTTTGCCGCCTGCGCGAAGGCGCGCACGAGCGTGGACATATCCTTGACGGGGTTGATGCGCGCGGCAATGCCGCACACGACGCAGCTCGGGTCGATCCCGTGGCGCTTCAGGTACGCCTCACGGGAAAGGTGCGCGGGGATGTTGGAAAAGTCCACGCCGTTGTAAAGCGTGAAAATGCGCTGCGGGTCGAAGCCCCGCGAGATGAGCAGCCGCGACATACTGGCCGAGACGCCGACCCACGCATCGAATTTCGGCAGCGCGTGGCGGTTGATGGTGCCGTAGGTCAGGTTGGCAAGCGGACGTCCCATGTAGTCGAGCTTATAGTCGCTGTGGATGGTGGAGATCACGGGAACGCACGCACGTTTGCGCAGGAGCGTCCCCATCAGATTGGCGCGCGCGCCGTGGCAGTGGATGACCTCGTAACCGTCGTGACGGATCATGGCGAGGATGCGCCTGCGCGTGCGCAGGAGGTTGTTGTCCTCGATCACGGTCGTGGGAATGCCGAGCAGCCGCGCTTCGGCGGCAAACGGCCCTTCGGTAAAACAGATCAGATGCACCGTGTCGGTGCGGTTGAGTCCCGCGACAAGGGAGAGCACGTGCGTCTTCGCGCCGCCGACGTCGCCGCCGGAGATCATGTGGATAATTTTCATCGGTTCTTTCCCTCTTGAAATTCCTGCTGCGTTCTTGTATAATCATTATAATACAATTTTGCGAAAAAGCAATCATTTACCGGAGGTCATCCATGAAGTTATCTGGCAAGAAATTCAACATTCTCGACGTCATCGTCGTTTTGCTGCTCGTCGCCGTGCTTGCCTTTGCGGCGTGGCGTCTGTTCGGAAAGGACGAGGGCATCGGCGGCACGACGCAGGTCAGCAAGCCCAACATTTGTTTCACGGTGCTTTGTGACGATCTGGATCCCACGCTGGCGGAAAACCTGACGCAGATGTTAGAGGGCGGCGAAATGACCGTCGGCGGCAGCACCGTCGAGCGCACGCGGCTGTATAACAGCAACAAGCTCGTCGACGCGCGCGTGACGGCGCATGAGATCGTCGAAAACGAGAACGGAACGAGCGATCTTCTGCTCACGGTGGAGGCAAACGCCACCGTGACCCCGGGCGCCTACTCCGTGGTCACGCAGGAGGTGCGTGTCGGCAAGGAATATAAGGTCAAGACCGTCGGGATCGAGATCGACGGCGTGATCCTCTCTCTGGAGCAGCTCGGATGAACGAACTGCTGACCACTTCGCTTTTGTGGCGCATGGCGGTGCGTGTGGCGGCTTGGCTGAGGGGCTGCGCCGTGGGACGCTGGCTTGCGGCGCTGGGGCGGCTCTGGCGCGAGAGCGCGATCTACCGCGCCGCCGCGCGGCTGCTCCAGTCGAAGACGGCGGCGGAAGGCTCCGCGCTGCACCGCCTGCTCGCCGGACGCAGCGAGCGCCTGCACCGCCATGGGCAGGGGCTGCGGCGGCTTTGGCACGGGAGCCTTCTGTACCGCCTCTGGGGCGGCATTCTGGCGCTTTGCCGCAGGAGCGTCCTGCTGCGCGGCATCGGGCAGGGCGGCATGACGTCGCTGCTGCTGTGCATCATCGCGCTCTATGCGCCCATCGACTGGCTGCTGCGTGATATTTTCCAGATCGCGCTGCTTTCATCGGTCTGGGATGAGCTGCTCATGCTGCTGTGCCTGTGCTGGCTCCTGATGCGGCGGATGACGGCAAAGCGCCCGCTGCCGACCGCGCTGAACGATCAGGATGTGTTCATCGCCTTTTATCTGCTCTGCGCCTTTGCGCTTCTGAGCGTGACTTTCCGCTTCGCCGACATCAACATCAGCGGTCTGCGCGCCAGCGTGCAGTATATGCTGCTGTTCTTCCTTGTCACGCGCCTGCTGCGCACGCAGGACGACCTGCTCCTGACCTATCGGGTGATGGTGCTCTCGGCGTTCTTCATCGCGCTTTACGGCATTTGGCAGTTCGTCGTCGGCGTGGAGATCCCCTCGCATTGGCAGGATCAGGCGGAAACGGCGGTGCGCACCCGCGTGTTCGGCATTTTCAGCAATCCCAACATCATGGGCGCGTATATGCTGCTGTTCGCGCCGATGGCGATCGGCCTTGCCTACTACGAGACCGCGCCCGCCAAGCGCGCGTTCTGGTGGCTGTGCGGCATTTGCATGTGCCTCGGCTGCCTGTTTACGATGACGCGCTCGGCGTGGCTGGCGCTGGCCGCCGCCGCCGTCCTCTTTGCGCTGCTGATCGACCGTAAGCTCTTCTTCCTGATGCTGCTTGCCGGATGTGTCGCCTGCCTGCTGCCCTTTGTCCGCAGCCGCATCGGCTATCTGTTCACGCCGCAGTTTCAGGAGTCCAACGCCCGCGCCGGACGTGCGAAGCGCTGGAGCGCCGCCTTCGGCTACCTCGATGAGCACTACGCGTGGAAGACCGGCCTCGGCTACGGTATTTTCGGCGGCGCGGTCGCGGCGCAAAACCCGATCAACCCCGATTTTGAGTATATGTACGTAGACAACTACTACGTCAAGATCCTTGTGGAAAACGGCATTGCCGGATTGAGCGCGCTGATCGTGATGCTGCTGGGACTGCTCGGCGGCGGCATCCGCGCGATCGCAAGAGCCGCGCGCAGTCCGCGCAAGGCGCTTTGTGCCGGTATGTTTGCCGGTATGGTGGGTATCTTGATCCAGAGCTTCTTTGAAAGTCTCTGGGAAGAGCCTTATATGATGGCACTGTTTTTTGCCGTGGCGGGAATGCTGATCTTTGCGGGCTTCCTGTGCGGCGAAACGGATAATGAAACAAAGGAGAGCTGACCATGATCTGTAAAGTATGCGGCGCGGAGTGCCGCGACAATGTGCGTTTTTGCGGCAACTGCGGCACGCCCATGAACGCACCCGTTGTGCCGCAGACGCCGGCAGAGCCGGAGAAGGCGGATGTGCGTATGAGCACGCCGGAACCGACGCCCGTCCCGCAGCCCACACCCGTCCAAGAACCTGTCCCGCAGCCCGCACCCGTCCAGGCCCCCGTCCCGCAGCCCGCGCCCGTCCAGGATCCCGTCCCGCAGCCCGTTCAGCAGCCTGCCGCTCCCGCTTATGCTCCCTATGCGGCGGAGCCTGCCTATCCGTCCTACGCGGCCGCACCTGTTACACCCGCCGTGCCGCAGCCGCCCGTGCCTCCGACACCGCCGGTCTATACGCCCCCAAAGGCGAAAAAGCGCTCGAAAAAGCCGCTTGTGATCACGCTGGTCTGCCTGCTGCTCGCCGCTGCCATCGGCTTTGGCGCGTGGTACTTCCTGCTGCGCGAAACGCCGTGGGAAGCGGCTGCCGAGGCATATTTTACCGCGCTTTCCGAGCAGGATCGGCAAGAAGCGAACGCCCACGCCATTGCGCAGTGGGAGATGGACGAGGCAACGCTGCGTCAGTTTGCCGGTATGAAGAACGTCACCGTGCGCAAGTCTGCGAAGGCGGACAGCGCGCTGAAGGACGATATCACAGCCGAGCTGAAGAAGATGGGCTACTCGTTCACGGCGGAAAAAGCGTATGTCGTCCGCGTCGAGTATGAGACCGAGGGGACGAGCGGCAGCGTCAGCGTGGACGTTGCCGTGATCGAGTATGAGGGCGTCTGGTATGTGGCTCTCACGCTCAAGGACGTAACTTGGTAAAACCCCGTGCTTCCGACGGCCAGTCTGCCGTCGGAAGCGCTTTATCCGGAGGAGGCAGATATGAAAGAACCTCAAATGCAGCAGGAAGCGCCGCAAGAATCGCCGCAGGAGGCCGAGGGCTATCCCCGTCGAGCCAGCGCGCGCACCCGCGCCAGAGCGCAGCGCCGCTCCCGCGTGCGCGGCCTTTGCCTCACGGCGCTGTGTCTGATCGTCGGTGTGATCTATTCCGATCTGCTGACGCTTTGCTTTGCGGGCACGCCGCTGCACGGCGAGACGCTGCTGTATGTTTTCCTGTTCGGCGCGTCACTGGGCTTATTTGCGTTTTTCCTGATCTCCGTTTTCCCCGGGCGGCACACGGGAACGATCCTACTGATCGTGCTCTATGCGCTGCTTGCCCTGTATTATTGCATTCAGATCTTCTGTAAAAGCTCGTATTTCAACTATATGTCCCTCTCGTCGCTGCTTGGCGGGACGGACGGCGTGGTGAAGGAATACGGCGATGTCGTGGTGCGCATCGTGCTGCGCGGCCTGTGGCGCATCGTGCTGCTGTACCTGCCGCTTGCGCTGATGCTTGTCGGAAAGCGCCTGCGGCTGCTGCGTGTCGAGCGGATCCGCTTTTGGAAATGCGCCGTGATCCTTGCGCTTTCCGTCGTGCTGTTCTACGGCGGTTTGCTTGCCGTGAACGGCTCTTCGCGCGCCAAGGAGCGCTATCGCGGCAGCTTCGAGTTTGACAGCGCCGTCGGTACCTTCGGGCTGCACGAGGCGGCGCGGCTGGATCTGCACTATCTGCTCTTCGGCAACGAAAGCGCGCAGGCCTTTGAGGCGCTCCCGACCCTGCCGCCGACGCAGCCGGTGCAGACGGAGGAGAAACCGCCCGCGACCGACGCGACCGAGCCGGTGGGAAGCGAAGCGCTGATGGAGCCTGTTTCGACCGAGCCGGAGCCGATCGTCTACGGCTATAACGAGATGGACATCGACTTTTCCGCCTTAGCGGAGGCGGAGAGCAGCGACGCGATCCGCTCTGTCCATAGCTATGTTGCCTCCCTGTCGCCCTCGCAGCAAAACGAGTATACGGGGCTGTTTCGCGGGAAGAACCTGATTTTGATCACGGCGGAGGCCTTCAGCGCGGAGGCGATCCGCCCCGATCTGACGCCGACGCTCTACCGCATGGCCACGAAGGGCATTCAGGTCAAGGAGTATTACCAGCCCGCGTGGGGCGGCAGCACCTCGACGGGGGAGTACTCCAATGTCGTCGGTCTGGTGCCGACGCAGGGCGTGCAGAGCATCCGCACGGCGGCGAACAACAATCTTTACTTTACGCTGGGCAACCAGTGCCAGCGCCTTGGCTACTTCACCGGCGCATACCACGATCATTTCTATCGCTACTACAACCGCGACGAAACGCACCGCAACCTCGGCTACCACGAATACCTCGGGCGCGGCAACGGCTTGGAGGATCAGATCGCCGACACGTGGCCGGAGAGCGACTTGGAGCTGATGCAGGCGACGGTCGACCGCTATATCGACCAGCAGCCCTTCAGTGTTTACTACATGACCGTCAGCGGCCACGCAAACTACAGTTGGGGCGGCAACTATATGTCCGCGAAAAACCGCGATGCCGTGCAGGGGCTGGACTGCTCGGAGACAGTCAAGGCCTACTACGCAAGCCAGCTGGAGCTGGAGTACGGTCTTCGTTACCTGATCGACCGGCTCGAGAAGGCGGGGATCGCCGACGATACGGTCATCGTGCTCGCTACAGATCACTATCCCTACGGCTTGGAGGACTCCGATGCGTGGGGAACCTCCGGCGACGCGCTGGCGGAGCTTTACGGTTATTCCTACCGGCAGCCGTGGGAGCGCGACCACAGTGCGTTGCTGATCTGGAGCGGGTGTCTGGAGGAGATGGATCCCATCGTCGTTGAAGGTCCGACCTATTCGCTGGATATTGTCCCGACGCTCTCCAACCTTTTCAGAATGGAGTACGATTCCCGCCTGCTGGTCGGGCGCGACATCCTCTCCGACACCGAGCCGCTGGCGCTCTGGCCCGACGGCAGCTGGCGCACCGACAAGGCCTCCTACAATGCAGCCAAGGACGAGTACACCGTCTTTGAGGGCGCGCAGGTCGACGAGGATTATTTTGAGCGTCTTCGGATCACGGTGAAAAACAAACGCAGCTTTTCCTCCAACGTACTTGAGCGCGACTACTATGCCGTGCTCTTCGGAAAAGACGAGATCACATGAAAACAAGGAGCCGCCCTCGTGAGAGGACGACTCCTTCAAAAGTCCGGAATTTCCCCAATGCCCTTCGTGCGACGAGCATCCCTACCGGCTCCTTTTAGTCTGGGATCGACCGCCTGCGCAGCGCCTCCGGATCGAGGATCCGGAAGCCTTCTTCCGTTTTCTCCAAGATCCCCTGCGCGCAGAGCTTGTTCATGATGCGAAAGACGTGCCGATAGCTTACGGCAACGGACTGCGCCGTGTCGGACAGCGGCTCGCGAAAGACGCCGTTGCGCTGCGCCATCTGAAGAAATGCACAGAGCCGCGCTTCGCCCGTGAGCAGAGCGGAGGCCATGTGTTCTTCACCGCGCCGCAGGAGCTTCTGTGCGAGGGCTTGCCCGACCGCATTAACGAAGGTGAGATTGCTGCGCAGCCGGTCGGCGTTCTCAAAAAACGGGATGGCGATGCAAGAGAAGTCGGACACGGCGATCACACTTGTGGTGGCAATGAACCGATCGAGCATCAACTCGACATCGCCCATCACTCCCTGCGTTACGTAATAGCAGAGGATCAGATTTTTTCCGTTGGGTGCGTCAACGCACACTTTTGAGATGCCGGAAAGGACGATGAAGAAGTTGCTGTTTTCCACGCCCTGCCGCATGATGTACTCGCCGACGTGATAGTTTTGGACGGCGCAATTTGTCAGCGCGTCTGCGCTTAAGCCGTAGGCGGCGAGCTGACGCACGGCTGTTTCTGTGAGCGCGGTACGTTTCATGGCGTTTCTCCTTAAAATGAAAATACCCTGACAAATGTCCTACCCGGCAGGGTCGAATCTCCGCTATACTCCGTGTATAGAAGGAGGTAGATTCCATGTTATTTGCATTGCTGTCCGGTGTCCTTATTGCCGTCATGGTGGCGGTAAACGGAACATTGACGGACTATTTTGACGTCTATTTTTCTGCCGTTGTGATCCATGTGGTCGGGACGGCCTTTGCCCTGCTGCTCTGCCTGATAAAGCGGGAGCCGCTGTTCCGAAAGGTGCCGCGCTGGGCATTTCTCGGCGGCTCAATCGGCATTTTCACAACGCTGTTTAATAACTACGCCTATTCCCGCATCAGCATGACGAGCATCATTGCCCTGAGTCTGCTGGGGCAGACGGTGACTTCCGCTGTGATCGACCGCTTCGGCCTGCTCGGTATGAAAAAACACCCGATCGGCAAAGCGACTTGGATCGGCATGGCGATCTCTTTTGCGGGCGTTGCCGTTATGCTGGATGCATCGGTCGCGGGGGCGGCCGTCGCGGTGCTGCTGTCCCTTGCGGCGGGTGTGACCAACGTACTTTCCCGCTCTGTCAACGCAAAGCTGGCCGAGAAGGTTGGCAATATGGCAGGGAGCTTTTACAACCATTTGGCGGGGCTGCCGCTGTGCCTTCTGCTCTGGCTCCTGCTGACTGACCGCTCATTCGGCACGATGCCAAAGCCGTGGATGCTCAGCGGCGGAATGCTCGGCGTACTGATCTTGTTTTTGAGCAATGTCGCGGTTCCGCACGTGTCGGCATTTTACTATACGCTGCTGACCTTCATTGGGCAGATCTTCACGGGCTTTTTGCTGGATCTGCTGTGTGGTTCGGCCGTTTCCGGCGGCCTATTCTGGGGCAGCTTGCTCTGCGCGGCAGGCTTTTTGGTTTCCGTCCTGCTGTCTCTTTGGGAAAAGGGGGCGCGCGATCGGCAAAACGCACATTCTGAGAGGCGATTGCATATGAAAACGGCACATCAGCAGAAGCTCCGGCAGACACAGGCGCTTCGGGTGCTGGCACGCGTAGCGAAGTGCCTGAACGACGCAAAGATCACTTGGGCGGTCGGCGGCTCGCTTCTGTTGTACTTTAACGGCATCACGGAGGTCTTTCACGATCTGGATCTCATGGTCTTCGAGAAAGATGCGCTGCGTGCAAAAGAAATTCTTGGCACGCTCGGAACGCTTCAACCGTCGCAAGGCGGCGGAAGATACCGCACAAAGCATTTCTACGAATTTTCGGTCGAGGGCGTCGACATTGATCTCATGGGCGGCTTTGCGATCTGCTCCGACGGCGTCGTCCACACCTGCGCGCTGGAGCCGGATCAGATCGTAGGCAGCACCAGCGTGGAAGGACAGACGATCCCGCTTCAGTCGGTCGCGCTTTGGCGGACATACTATGAATGGATGGAGCGCACGGAGAAAGTGGCGATGATCGACGCCGCAGAGAAATAGACAGGTAAATGAAAGTACGGCGCTGTTCTTTCGGAACAGCGCCGCCAGACTGTCAAAAAAGTCCGTAACCGTCAAAATAGATTAATTTTTTAAGAAAATTGG
>OIYV01000599.1_pt1 | contig 20092 bp, 21 predicted proteins | sample 1588251 | NCBI WGS metagenome assembly OIYV01 (sample SAMN03283282) | human gut metagenome | biome: human-associated habitat; material: feces | host: Homo sapiens | place: Peru | collected 2012
AAAGATTCTAAGGACGGAACTACTTGGGAATTAAAAAAATAAAAAATATAATTTTAGGACTTGTAATTTTTGCACTCGCATTTGCAAGTCCTAAAATGTTTGCAGCAACAAACATTTTTCAACCGGTAAGAGTTGGTATTGGTAATCAAAATTGGTCAACATTTAATTATCAAAAAATAACACTTTTTGGTACTTCTGACGTACAAATTTATAAAAAAGAATCGTCAGAATTGATTGCAAATATTCCTGCAGACACAAACATATTGATTTCATTAAAAGACGATGTTTACACAATTGAGTTTAATGAAGAAAAAATTACAGTGCCTGAAACATTCGTTTTAGAATGCCCAAATGGATTTTTAGGCGTTGACGGGTTAAAAAGAAAAGGTCGTCAAGCCTTATATAGAACCTCTTTTGAGATAATCAAAAAACCAAACACTACAAATTTGTTTTATTTAGTGAATGTTTTAGATATTCAAGATTACTTGAAAGGTGTTGTTCCAAATGAAATGCCTGTAAGTTTCGGGATTGAAGCATTAAAAGCTCAAGCGGTTGCTGCAAGAAACTACGTTTTAAGTCCAAGAACACGACTTGTAAAAGAATATGATGTTGTTGATTCTGTCGCAAGCCAAGTATATTTTGGAGCTAACACAGAAGATACCCTTTCAAATCGTGCAGTTGAAGAAACAGAAGGCATTATAGCTTTATACAATTGGAATTTAATTTTGGCTCAATACAGCTCTACTGCAGGAGGTTACACAGAAAGTTTTGCAAATGCTTTTTCTGATCCAACAACAAAAAAATTCCCATCTAGTTCAAAACCTTATTTAGTTGCAAAAGCCGATATGTTAACTCAACCACCGCTTGTAACAGAGGAACAAGTTCGTGATTTTTATATGAACAAACCTGATTCTTATGATGTTCGTTCTCCATATTATCGTTGGCAAAAAGAATGGACAAAAGAAGAATTGCAAGAAGTTTTAGCAAAAACTCTTGTTTCTCAATCAAAAACAGGTTTTGTTTATCCAAAATTAACAAAATCAGACGATTTCGGTGAATTAGTTTCAATAAAAGCAATCAGCAGAGGTGAATCAGGAAAGTTAATTGATGTCGAAATTAAAACAACAAAAGGAACTTTCGATGTACAAAAAGAACTTGTAATCAGAAGAGTTTTCCAGAAGAATAACATTTCACTTCCAAGCGCAAACGTAGTTTTTGACTTTGTTAACGATGAAGAAACAGGTGAAACAAAAATTATTGCATACGGCGGAGGATTTGGTCATGGTGTTGGCATGAGTCAATATGGTGCAGGGTTTATGGGCAAAGAATTAAAAATGCCTTATGATAAAATCTTGAAACACTATTACACCGGAATCTCTCTAACAACAATCCCTGTAATCGTTTCATCATATCAAACTCAACAACGAACAACTCAAAAAATTTATTTAGAACATAAAACAGCAAATTTAATCATAGACAACAAATTCAATTTGTCTAAAATTAATTTAATTGTAAACGGCAAAGAAACTTCTATTCCGTTAACTCAAGGAATTTCAAACTTCAGAGCACCAATTAAAATTGATATCTCATATTTAGTAAAAAAAGGTGAAAATGTAATTACTTTTTGCTATCCTTTAGAGGAAGGCTCAATGAAGGCAGCAAGATTATATATAGAAACGGTAAACCCAAATGCAGACAAGTTCGGCTTCTAACGAAGGAAAAACAACAACTATCTTAAAAGCGGCATGGCTTATCGCCGTAGTTACAGTAATAAGCAAACTCGTAGGTTTTTTACGAGATGTAATTATCGCAAACTATTATGGTGCATCAGTTGTATCTGACGCATATTTTTACGCATATCAAATTCCTGCTCTTGCAGTAATTCTTTTAGGCGGAATCGGCGGACCTTTTCACAGTGCAACCGTTGCTGTATTCACTAAAATTGTACCTAATTTAAAAGAAAAACCACCGGAAGTTGCAGAAAAATTGTTTAATACTTTTTTAACTGCAAGTTTCATATTTTTCACTATTTTAACAATAATTTTCTTTGTATTTTCACATCAAATAATGTCATTAATTATTTCTGATGGAAATGCTCAACTGGTAGATTTGGCAAGTACACATTTAAGAATTATGTGTCCGTCATTAATTATCGGCGGATTAATCGGGATTTATTACGGAATTTTGATTAGTTACAAAGAATTTATTCTTCCAAGTCTTTCTCCAATCATTGTAAGCGTTGTAATCATTGGCGCCTTAATAGTTACAGGCGGTGACAAGACAGGTGTTGTTCTTGCAAGTGCAACAATAGTAGGGGCTTTATGTCAATTGTTATTACAAATGCCTAGAGTAAGACAATTAGGTTACAAAATTAGACCTAACTTTGATTTTGTAAATAATGCAAATTTTAACAGTATTTTAGAACTTTTATTCCCAGCAATTTTAAGTTCTACAATAGGACAAGTTCACATTTATATTGATATGTTCTTTGCCTCTTGTCTTGAGGAAGGCGCTTGGACAGCAATCGGGTTTGCAAACAGAGTTTTTCAATTCCCTGTAGGTATATTAGTTACAGCATTTTTAGTACCGTTATTCCCTCTATTTTCAAAACTTGCAGGTGAAAAAGATTTTGACGGTATAAGAAATTACTTCAACAAGGGTGTTGGCGTACTTTTATTCGCTGCATTCCCAATTATTATTGGAATTCTATTATTAGGTATGGACGGTATAAGAATTGTGTTTGAACGTGGTGCATTCAACGATAATGCAACATTTATGGTAACTCAAGCGCTTTGGTTCTTGTCTTTCTCAATATTACCTTATGTTTTCAGAGATTCAATTACAAGAGTTTATTACTCATTTAATGATTCTGCAACACCATTTGCAATTGCATTTTCATCAATCGTTTTAAAAGTATTTTTAAACTACTTATTAGTAAAAAAATTAGCATTAGGTATTGGAGGTATCACTCTTTCAACTTCTCTTGTAACTTTATTTAACGCAGTAATGTTAGGCATTTTAATCAGTAGAAAAATTAAACTTAACTACAAAGATTTGTTTATAAACTTCCTTAAAATGACATTAGCCGCAGTAATTACATTTGTAATCTGCTATATTATTTCAAGCTTTATGGAAGTAAGTTTGTTAGATTTATCAAAACAATTACCAAAATACACTTATGAATTCACAAAAATTGCAGTAATCGGAACTTTGTGTTTAGTCATATATACAGGTTTAAACCTACTTTTCAAAATGGAATACGCAAGTGAATTGACAAAAAGAGTAATAGAAAGATTCAAAAAATAATGGACAATCAAAAAATTAAAAACATTCTTGAAAATGATGGCGTTATTGCTTTTGTAACAGATACTGTTTGGGGTTTAGGATGTTTACCAACATCTAAAAAAGCTGTCGAAAAAATCTATGAAATTAAGCACAGAGATAGCAAAAAACCTTTAATTTTGATGTCTAATGACATTAAACCTTTACGCAGGTTTGTAAAACCATTAAATGATAAAGCAGAAGGTTTGGTTAAAAAATATTTTGCCGGAGCATTAACACTTGTTGTAGAAAAATCAGAGCTTACTCCTGATTATATTACAAGTGGTTTAAATACAGTTGGCATAAGAGTTCCGGATAACAAAGTTTTTGCAGAAATTTGTTCTTGCATAGAGGGAAATGTTTTAGCAACAACAAGTGCAAATTTATCAAACGAACCTCCTGCATTAACATATGACGAAGCAGTTAAATATATTGGTGACAAAGTCGATTTAGTAGTTGAAGATTACGGTGAAAAAGCTCAAGGACACGCTTCTACTGTTGCCGGAATTTTTCCTGATAGTATAAAAATTTTCCGTCAGGGTGATATTATTCTAGAAGGTTAGAAATTAAAAAGTTGTTAAATTTTTATATTTTAGCTAAATCTCAAAACCTCTAGCTATCCAATTGTAACAAATTGTAAACACTTAAAAAGTCATGGTAGCAAAAAAATTTATTACAGGCTTTGTATACATGCAAGCTTATGGCTTGTAGCTTAAAAGCCATGTATTTACGGGATTTTAAGCACTAGAAACATGAATAAATAAGGAATATAAGGTATCCAAAATGGTAGATAACAGATCTGCAGGATTTTACGGAATCGGTGGCTCTTTTAACTTCAAGAGTGGGGATATTTCCGGTACGGCAGCAAACCTCTCTGATGATAAAATGGGACAAGGTAACGAATACTCTCGCAGGGACAAACAAGAGGAAGAAGCTCTTAAAGAGTCGAAAATGCAATTTACCGACCGAAGTGCTCAACTCCGTGCAACCCTAAACTCTCTGGCAATGATTAACGTTGCCGGCGTGATTAACACAAAAAAACGACCAACTCGATTGGACGATAGCGACGACGATGACGAAAAATTTGATGAAAAAGAATTTTATGCAAAAACCAAAGGTCGACGCAAAGAACTCTTAGAAAATCACTACATTGACGAAGATGACGAATGACATCTGATTTAAAATTGAAATTTTCATCTTAATTAAGAGATAATCTTATTAAGGTGCTTTGTGTCGCTTGAACCTTAATATCAACATTTGCGTGAACTTTGGCCCATTCGGACATCGTTTTTATTTCATTTTGGTTTGGATTGTAATCATATGGCATATAAAACCAATATTTGCCTTTTGTGAGTTTATTTAACTCAGTATTTATGGCTATTTCTGATTTATTTTGAGGTTTTAAAAACACCTTGTTATGCTTCAAATTAAAAAATAAGTTATAATAACAAAATTCCGCATTTGATGACTCATTTATAACAATAGTTTCATCAGGAGTTATTTCCTCTGTCATTTTTATCATCATTTCTCTTGCAAAATCATCTTTGTTAAGGTTTTGTATTTTTACAAAATTTACTGTAAAAAGCAAATGAGGAATAATAATTAAAGTTAATAAAATTCCTGCCAAAATTTTGTTTTTTATATCAAAAATTTTTACCGAAAAAATCAAAATAAATGGAATTAAAAATATTATCAAGCGTCTTGAATACGGGTAAACATGCAAAATTGAAGCAATTATCAATGAGGCTTGAGTTAATACTGAAATCAGAATAAATCGCCAATTTCTATCCTTAAACATTAAAATTAAACCGACAAACATTAGCAATGAAAGTAGTGTACAAGAAAATAACGGCAAATTTGAGAAGAAATAATGCAAATTTTCCATATTCAATTGAGTAAGGTTTGACAAATCCCTTTTTACAAATTCATTCTGCCAAAAACCAATCATTCCGGCTGAACATTGAGAATAAACGTTTAAAACATATATTTTCAAATACAAAAACGCACTCAAAAATATTGGCACAAACATTAAAAAGAAATTTTTTGGATTTTCACGTTTAAAACTAAGTGCCATAAATCCTGCAAAAATAACTATTGTAGACATAAAAGAAAACCACGGTAAAATTGCAAGAATGCATCCGTAAATCAAAATTTTCTTTGTAAAATTCTTTTGGAAATCTGTATTCAAAAATATCCACAAAGCGCTTAATGTACAAAAAACATCCAAAATATATGGTTTAAATTCAAAGCTATAATTGATTAAAACAGGATTTAAACAAAATAATAAAACTGCAATAAAAGTTGTCCATTTTGACTTGAAAAGACTTTTACAAACTAAATAAAACATTCCTATTGAAAGTATTCCAAAGGTAAATGGAATTAATCTCAAAACAAAATCACAGGCAAAAATATTATTTTTAACATGAAAAATACTTACCAAAAATTTTGAAGCAATTAAAAACATTGGTGGAGCTACTTGTAAAAATCTTAGTTTACTAAATAAACCTATATAACTTTTTTCTAAAATATTCCAAGCTAAGGCGCATTCATCATGCCACATAGAAGGATTTGCTATCAAACCCTTTAGCCTTAATACAAAACCTAAAAAAACTACAAAACTTAGTAAAATCCAGTATATATTTTTCTTTAAATTGCTAATCATAACAAATTCAGTGTATCACAAAAGATTAAACCCGACGAAAGTGCATTAAAAGGATGATTTTTCTAAAATTAGTAAATTAAAGTATTGTAAAAAAAACTTTTTTTTGCTATTATGTTGGTAACTTATATATAAGATTATAAAAAGAGGATAATATGTCAGAAAATTTTGATTTAGATACCGGTAAAAACATTGTAGATGCTTTAAAAGCTGACACAGAAGACGATGTTTTAGAAGTAAAAGAAGACACTGTTGAATTAGACACTACAGAAGCTCAAGACGATGTAATGCCTACGTTTGCAGACGAAGAAGAACCTTCAACTGAAAAATTTGATAGTTCTATGAAACCAAGCAGTGATTTTGAAAACAATATGGATGATGATTTCCAACACGCTGTTGTTGAAAATTATGCTAACGATTTATACAACTTTGAAGTTCCAAACAACGTTGCTGTTTTGAAAAAATTAATCGCAAAACTTCCATCAGGTGTAACTCGTCAAACAGGTGCACAAATCATTAAACAAACTATGGAAGCATTAGGAATTTCAATGAAGAGCGTTCTTCAAGAAGCTCAACAACTTCAAGAACAATTGAGTGCATCAACAAAAGAATGCCAAGCTACAATTTCTGAATACAAAAGACAAATTGTAACACTTGAAGAACAAGCTCAAAGCTACAAAAAACAATATAACAACTTAAACGAATTAGTAAGCTTATTTATTAACACTGACAACTAATTTTTAAGTTTAAAATTTTTACATAAGGCGGAGCTTTTAAATAAAAGCTCCGCCTTATTACTACTATTACAAAAAAGGGATATTAAAAATGAAAATAAAGGGTATTATTTTTGATTTTAACGGAACATTGTTTCAAGACTCTAAACTTCATGAGGATGCTTGGAGAGATTTCTCTGCAAAACTTAGAGGAACTCCTTTTTCTGATGAAGAAATGCACAAATACATGTTTGGACGTTCAAATGAAGAGATTATAACCTATGCTATTGGCAGAAAACCAACTCCGGAAGAATGTTTAAAATGGGCAAATGAAAAAGAAGCTTATTACCGTGAAATGGTGCTAAAAAATCCTGAGAACATAAAACTTGTAGACGGCGCAGAAAAATTCTTCGATTATATTTGTGAAAAAAATATTCCACATACAATCGCAACAGGTAGCGAAAAAACAAATGTAGATTTCTTTATTGAAACCTTCCACTTAGACAAGTGGTTTGACGTAGATAAAATTGTATATGATGATTACAAAATTGCAGGCAAACCAGATCCGGCAATATACTTAAAAGCATTAGATATATTAAAATTAAATCCAGCTCAAACTCTTGTTTTTGAAGATTCATATTCCGGTATTCGTGCCGCAAATGGCGCTCATATCGGAAGGCTAATCGCAATAAATGACAATCCAGAATCTTTCCAACATAAAGATGAAGTTTATGCGGTTGCTAAAAACTTTATTGGTGCAGAAAAATACTTAAATGTTTAATTAAACGATTGTCCTTTGCAAACGTTCAACACGGTTTTCTGACAAAATGTTTTTCAATTTCATGATTGCTTGAGCGTGAAGTTGACAAACACGAGATTCAGAAACTTCAATAGTGTCACCAATTTCTTTTAATGTCATATTTTCATGGTAGTAAAGAACCATTATCATACGTTCACGTTCAGGCAAACGTTTCAATGCTGTTTCCAATTCAGATTTAACGTCTTTTTCTTCCATTGCTTCTGCCGGAGTTAAACGACTTTCATCTTGAATTGTATCAATAATTGCCACACTGTCATCAGAAGTTCCTCTTTTTTCGTAAATAGAGCCTATTGAAGTATCTTCTGCAAGAATTTGGTCAATCCTTTGAGGTTCCATACCCAAGAAATCTGCTACTTCAAGTGTTGTAGCAGGTCTGCCAAATTTTTGACGTAGCTGTTCTTGTGCTTGTTTTACATCTTTAATTTTTCGTCTTGCACTTCTTGGTAAGAAGTCTTGAGAACGAATTTTGTCGATAATATTACCACGAATTCTCATCAAAGCGTATGTTTCAAAACGAGCGCCTTTGTCCGGAGTGTATTTTTCGATTGCATCAATCAAACCTTCTACACCGTAGCTTGAAATATCTTCAACAGAGAATGTTGGAGGCAAAGAAACCTTAACACGACCTACTACGTATCGAGTTAAGTAAATATATTGAACAATCAAAGTATCTCTAACCTTTTTATTAGAACGATTTTGAAAGTATTCCTTCCATAATGCTTCTAATTCTTGGTCAGAAAGTCTTTTTATGTTGTTATAATAACTATTGTAAAATTCCTCTGCCATCTCTCAAGTCCAAAATGTGGTCTTTTATAATCTTACTACACTATTATTCTAAAGGAAAACTATAATATATCATCATTTAAAAAGAGGATATTAAAAAAATGCGGTTAAACTTTTAAAAAGTTTAACCGCATTTATGAATTTATTTTTTATCTGTTTTTTTGCTATCTTCTGCATTTATTAAAGACTTAACATAGTCTTTTGTAACCGTTTTTCCATTTTCTAGATATTTAATTGTGCCGTGACTATATTCCGCATCTATATTTTTGGGAACTTTTTGATCACCTTTTAATCCTAAATCTTGTCTAACTTGTGCATCAAATTGAGATTGTGTTATATAAGTATTTTTACCAAAAGTCTTAACCGGAACAAGAATTTCACCTAAAGTTGGTTTACCTGTTTTCTCATCTTTTACAACAAGTTTTCTGACTTTGTTTCCGTCATCATCTTTGAAAACACCTATTTGAACATCTTTTTGTCCGTTTACTGTTCTTTCATAAATTCTTGTTTGTGGAGGAAAATCTCCTGAAATATATTTATTTTTGCCAAAAGTTTTTGTTGCGGCTAAAGAGTCACCTTCTGTTCCGTCTGCATTCAATTCATGACGAACTTTTCTACCGTGTTCATCTTTTTTGACAACAATTTGAGTTTTTTCACCGTCAACAGAACGTTTTAAAACTTTGCCTTCTGCTTTTTTAGCCTCCGGTTTAGTTTCTACAGGTTTTTCTTCTGTTTTTTTGTCTTCTTTCTTTTCTACAGGTTTGCCTAAAAGTCCTGAAATTTTATTCCAAGATTCATCACTCAATGAGAACGAACCTTCTTTTGTTTTAAAGTTTGTTTTCCAATTTTCTTGTTGATTAATTGTTGACACATCATTACCACCCGTAAAGATACTTGCTTTCGGATCATTTGGGTTTGCTTTGTTGTGTTGATTTATGTTTTGTTGTTCATTGTCTATTTCTTTAACAACTTGTTGCCAAACGGAAACATCTATCTTTTTACATTCATCTTTACTCAAGCCCAATTTTGTAGCTACTGCTTGCGTAAGACCTTGTTTTTTACCAATTTGAATATCTACCATAGTCTATTTTCTCCTAAATGTCATAGTTCGACATGGTTATAAAACATGTAAAGACTTTAAATTGCGCAAATTTCAGAAATTGATAAAAAACTTAAAATTACAATGTTTTTAGATATTCAATTATGTCGTCTGATTCATACATCATAACATTTTTGTCATTATCAAACAAAAACGGTACCTGACGTTTTCCACCAAGTTGAATTAGTTCATCATAATAATGAGTGTCATCTATATCCAACAATTTATATTTCAATTTTGTTGTTTTTAAATAATCAATGACTTTCTTACAATAAGGGCACGTAGGCAATATAAAAATATTTAGCATAAATTCTCCTTTTTGAACATTTTAAAAAGCTATAAATAAAAAAACTATTCTCTTGTAGGGTAAAAATATTAAAAAAAACTAAAGAACACTATAAAAAGCACAAAATTGGTAGTATAATAATCGTGCAAATACAATAAAATAAGGTATAAAAATATGACAGAAAAATTTGAATTGAATCTATCAACAAAAGAATTAGAAAAAAGAACTAATAAAGATTATTTAGCACCAAAAGTTCTTTTAAAACCTGATGCAAAAGAATATTTAGAACTTGCAGAAGGCGACAAAAAAGCAGTTAAACATTTAGTAAAAACAGCTAAAATTTTTGACGATGTGTTTATGATGATGGACAATACAAAAAACTTAGAATTCAGAAAATTCTTAGAAGAAAATGCCAAAACAGATAAAAATGCTGAAATGACTTTAAAATTATTTACCGCTCAAAAAGGCATTTCCGGTATTGATACAGAAACAAATATGGTAATTTTAGCAAAAGGTGAAAAAGAATTAGCAGGAAAAGCTTTTTATCCTGCAGATTTAACTAAAGAAGAATTTCACAGTATATTAATCAAAATGCTTGAAAACGGAGAAAAAGATGAAGTTGCAAAAATCCTTAACCAACGTTCTATCGTAGAACGTGATGGCGATAAATTAAAGGCTATTGATTACTGTGATAAATTCAAAAAAGAATTTATGGAAATTGCAGATGAATTAGAAGAAGCAGCAAAAACTTCTACAAACACTGATTTTAATGAATACTTAGAACTTCAAGCAAAAGCTTTAAGAACTGCAGATCCTATGTTAGATGCTTATGCAGACAAAAAATGGGCAACATTACAAGATACACCTCTTGAATATACAATTACAAGAGAACAATATGCAGATAGAATGACAGGTACAGTTTTAGAAGATGAAAAACTGGATAAAATGCTTAAAGATGCCGGCATTACACCTGAATCAAAAGATGCTTTAGGTTGCCGTGTTGGTATTGTAAATAAAAAGGGTACAGAAGATTTATTAGCAATCAAAAAATATTTGCCAATGCTTGCGGAACATATGCCATTAGCAGACCAATACACACAAACAATTTCTGCTTCAGGAGATGCTAAACAAACAATGGTAGACGTAGATTTGATTTCTTTAACTGGTGACGGCGGAGCTTACAGAGGTGGTGTAACATTAGCCGAAAACTTACCAAATGGTGACAAATTGTCATTAACTATTGGTGGAGGAAGAAGAAATGTTTACCACAGACAAATCAGAGTAACTTCTCAGCCTGAAAAAATTAAAAAGAGATTAAATGCTATCTTAGATCCTAAATTCCACGAATTGTACTATGAAGATGCAGACCACTGGTTCACAATCGGACACGAAAACGCTCACTCTCTTGGACCAAAAGACGGTGATGCAGGTTTAGGTAAATACAGAAACATAATTGAAGAAAATAAAGCCGATATGGGTTCTTTATCATTCTTAGACGATTTAGTTGAATTTGGAATGTACACACCTGAACAAAAAACTCAAATTATCGTAAACTTTGGTACAAATTCATTCTTGAAATCAAAACCAACAATGAATCAAGCACACAGAGTTCGTACAGTAATGCAATCTCATTACTTTATAAAAGAAGGCGCTATTGAAGTTAGTAACGATGGCAAAATTTCAATTAACATTGAAAAAATGGTTCCAACAGCAAAGAAAATGCTTACTGAAATCATTAAAGTTCAACTTTCTGGCGATATGAAAACTGCTGAAAAATTCATTGAAGACAACTTTGTATGGAGTGACAAACATGAAGCAATCGCTAAAAACTTGAGAGAAGTGAACAAAACTCTTAACGGTATTGTTGAATCTCCTCTTCAAGAAGAGCTTTTGAAATAATTATTTTAATTAGAAAGGCGCCGTGGCAAATGCCACGGCGCCTTCTTTTTAATCTCATTTAATTTTCAATAAATTTTTTAATGCATTTGAACGTTTAAATTCCATAACAAAACAACCTTTGTCATTTGTTTCATCAATGCCGAAATCATTGTCATTAATAATGTAGACTTTCTTACCTACATTTGCAAGCCCTTCAATTTTAATATTTTCGTGGATATTTTCAAGACCTTGTAAATCTTTGATTATTGAAGTTTTTTCAATTTTATTTCCTCTTACAACAAGTTTGTTCAAATAATGTTTTCCGTTAATTCTTTCCGCTGAAAATATTTCATGCCCGTCTGTAGTATATGTTACGGCACTCATAATACTTTTGTCTTGAAAGTTATATTTTAAAACTTTTTCGCATTTTTGAGTATCTATATTGAATTTTATAACACCAATAATAGTTTCTTCACCTTTCAAACCAGATTGAGTAAATACATAAATATATTTGTCACCGTCATAAAACATTGATTCAAACCCCAAATTTGTACGAACCTTATTAAATTCCTCCGGCAAATTATAAGTAACTTTTGGATTTTTTACTGATGAATTAACTGGTGCAAAACGAGCCAAAAATTTCAAATTACTATCCAATTTAATAATTGACGGATAATATTCTTCACCTATCCAATAATTTCCATTTTTATCAATAATAAAACTTTCTGTATCAGCACCATTTATATCAAACGGAATTGGTTTTTCCTGTTCGTTCAACGGTGTACTATCACGACCGATAGCAATCGGCATTCCGGAAAGTTCCGGTATTTGTTTAACTTCAACTACTTTTGCTTCATCTTTTTCAAGTTTAAATTTTACAATGTATGGATGATAATTTACACAGTTAAAAACCCTATATGCAGTATCATTTTCAACGAATTCTCTTGAATTTGGACCTCTATCAGTTATTGCGTAAAAATATCCGTTCTTGTAGAAAAGATCAGAAAAACCACCTAATTTTATATCTCCACAAACAGTTGGTAAGTTTTTAAATTTGTATGTTTTAACGTGATTTAATATTGTAGATTTAGCCAACAATATAGCTAAAATCACCAAAATAAAAAGAAACGTTAAAATAATAAAAAATAGTTTTTTCATAGTAATAATCCTCTTTTTCAACTAATTTTAGCATAAAATATTGACTTTTAATGATAAAATCATTAATAATTGAGTATTATGAAAAAATATCTACTAACCGCAATATTATTAATCTTTATGCTAATTCCAGCAAACGCAGAAGTTTTGCAGGGAGGAGTTGCGTATGATGAAAATTCAGCCCGTAATGAGGTTATGAACGGAATTTCATACACAATTGATTCTTCTTATATAAATGGCTATGCTTATGACGGTGAACATGACCAAAATGTAGGCTTCATGCTAAAAGGTATGACTGATTTAAAAGACAGAACTTTAGCATACTTTTCAGACAACACATATGCTGTATTAAAAAAAGCTGATCCCCTTGTTGTCCGTTATTATGATTCAAACGGAATTTTAATGTATGTTGAGAAAAAATCGGGAACTTCTTACCCATATAAAACTTACAAATATAACACTGCTGGCAAGCTTGTAAACATGAGTTTAAGAGTTTCAAAGGCAGAAACCTTCATATATGATAAAAACAGCAAATTAATCGCTCATTGGCTTTATGATAAGGCATATGATTCGGAAGGTAATGTTGTAATGAAACGTAGGTATGTCGAATAAATTAAAGGAGATATTTAAAATATCTCCTTTTTTGATTATATAAAATATTTAGCCAATGAAGCTAAAGAGGCTATTTGTCCTAATCCAAAAGTATCTGACGATTTATTGTTTGCGACCGAATTATTATATGCTAATGCGCTATTTCCAAGTCCTAATGAAGAATTTATCGTACTTAAAGCTAAGTTATTATATTGATTTTGAAGAGAATTCAAAAGGTTAATATAGTTATACCTATTTACTAACTCATTGTTAACAAGTTCATTTTGTTTTGATATTAAATTATCAGCCAATTCTGTAATTGCATTACCTCTGTTAGATTCAATATTGTTCAAATTATTCATAAACATTGAATTATCAAGGTTTCCAAAACGTGAAGCAATATCATTTTTAAGGTTGTTTATCAATGGTGTATAAATTTGGTTGATACAATTTTGTCCTTGACGTTTATATACGTCCAGTTGATTATTAATAGATTGCATAGCTTCTGGTGAAAAAGTATTCACATTTTGAACTAATTGTGGCAATGTTTTTTGTGCGTAATCATAAAGTTCTTTTTCATAATCATTCATGTTGTAATTGCCATAAACAGCATTACCGCTCTTTGTAGTAGTAGCTTTGTTTTGTCCGTTAATGCTGACAGAACCGCTTGTATAAGACGGTTTGTAAGAAGATGTTTTGCTCATAAAACTATTCCTTTCAAATTTTATTTGCAAGGACAAAATTTCATATAAAAATATAAAAAGAGGCGTTAATGCTAATATTATACCATTTTTTACCGGTTTTGTAAAATTTTGAATATGTATTAAAAAGTCAAATAATAAGTTTCATTAACTAAAGTAAGAAAAATCTTTAGCGTGATTTGAAATAATTGATTTTACAGAGTCATATTCTTGTTGCAATGCTGAATATTCTGTATCTATTTGTTTTGCTTGCATATCCAATTGTTTTTCTTTTCTGTTTATTTTTGACATTTGGGTATTATATTCTGCTTCTGCTGCTGCATCATCCGATTTATCATATTCTTCTATAATACTTGTTGCTGAAGACAATGATACTTGCTGACCATCTTTTACCAATACTAAATAACCGCTCAATAAACCTTGAATTAAGAATTGAGTATTTTTCAATTGTGCTGCTAATTCTTGTGCGGCTGTAGCGTTTGCTTCTGTTGTTCCTACTGTAGAGCCACTGTTTGAACCTGTAGCTTGTCCTGCATTTTGAGTTTCATTAATACCATTAGAAGAATTTGCAGTTACCCAGTTTGTATAATCTATATTGTATTGGCTCAATTGAGCTTGATATGCTTGACGTTTCGAATCATATTCAGCTTTTTTTGTATTATATGTATTCCATTCTTGTTGATTTTTGTTATATGCATCTAAATCAGCTTGATATTGCGTATTTCTTTCAGCATTTGCTGCTTCATTTTTTGTATTTTCAATTGTTTTTGCTTCATTTTGTACTGTTTTTTGTGCAATTGTTAAAGCTGTTTGAATTGAATTTGCATATTCATTTTCTGGAGTTTTAACAACTCCACTAAAGACATCTTTTTTACCATAATTCTTACTCATAAATGACATACTAGACATTCTGTAAGTTTGCTCTGCATTCGATTGTGCATCAGTAAGTGTTTTAGCTGTATTTGTTAATTCTGCATTGTTTAAATTTTGTATTAATGTTGCCAAAGAAGATTCAATAGATGATTTGTTTTGTTGGGCGTTATATTTATCAATATCAAATGCAAAATTATTTGATCCATAATTATAGCTCAAGTTTGCACCTTTCGAAGCATATTGAAGTGCTGTACTAAAACTTGGAATAGCTACATTATAATTACTTGATGTTGGTTGAGACGGTGCATTTAACCTTTGGCTTGGTGCAGTTGGTGCAACTTCATTAAATGTTGGTTGTGTTGGTGCAGGCTGACCAACCCATTTTTGAATTTCTGGATTTGAAACATTTGCATTTGCTTTCGCACTTGAATTTGCAGAACTATTTGCAGATGTTCCTGCGGCACTGCTTGAACCTGCAGAACTTGCAATTACTCCATCAGATGCCCTCATTACAGAATATCCTTGTGCAGCTAATGTTGAATAATTCATTGCAATTTCTTCACCACCATTTGAAATTGTTAATGTCTTATTATTCAATGCTTCTGTATATTTTGTTGATACTGCTTCTGAATCATTTGCTAAACGCATTTTGTCCATAGCAATTCGTTGTTGTCTTAATTCTATTGAAGACAACCTTGATGTAATTGTTAATAGTCTTGCTTGTGATGCTGCTAAACCCATAATTACACATTCCTTTTACCACGTACCCACATGTAATATCGGCTAAAAACAAGTAAACTTAAGTATTTCAAAACATCTTGTTACATATTTTAACATTTATAATATAATAACATATCCTTACATGTACATGTATGAATATTATACATGTTTTCACAAACCTATTTTGTAACAAAATATTAACATTTCTGTTAAAACCCTCAAGTTTTCATGCTTTTGTGCCGATTGTGAGAATGTGTAGAAAAGATAACAACTCAAAGGAGTAGGCTTATGGTATCAGGAATTAATTATGGAAATTATAGCGCATCTCAGTTAAAAGAACTTAAAAACAATGGTGTTCAAGTTCCAGATGAAGCAATTAAAACTGCAGAAAAAAAAGAAGCTACAGCTATTAATAAAACTGATGATAACCAAGAAGTAAAATATGAAATTGCTGATGATGCCTCTAAAACAAATGAAGCTCAAAAAGAAGTTGAAACAGCTAAAGAATATGGCGCAAACTTGAAAACTATTCTTGAAACCTTAATGAAAAAAGATGAAGGTTTCATCACTGATATGGCCACTCTACAAGGCGAAATTGATAAATTCCAAGTTGAAACAGAATCAACAAATCAAGAATTAACAGACGTAAATGCTGAAGTTGAAAAAACTACAACAAAAGCAGAAAAAGAAGCAAAGACTGTTCAACAACAAATAGAAGAGAAACAAAAAGAATACGAAACTAAAATGAAAGAACTTGGAACTCTTCAACAAAAAGAAGATTCTTCAGAAGAAGATCAGGCTAAAATGCAAAAATTACAAGGTGAAATTCAAACATTACACAACGATATGTATGAATTAGCAACTGAAGGTGACTCTATTGCTGAAGATTCAAAGGTTACTTTGGAACAAGCTCAAGCTAAAGCTGAATCTTTAGGTCGTACAATGGAAGGCGTAAAAATGGAAGCTGAAGCTGCAGCAAGCAAAGCAACTGATGCCAACGAATACGCTGAAGTTACAATCGAAAAAGGTACTGAAGCATCAAATATTACATCTAAAAAAGAAGCTAAAAATGCAGGTTTTAAAAAGAGCGGTTTCTTAGGTTTCGGCAAAAAAGGTAATGTAAAGGCTGCTAATAGAATGGGTAACATGGCTATCGCTACAGGTGAACAACTTGGCGGTGCAACTGTTAACATTGCAAAATCTGTTGAAACAATTGCAGACCAATACCAATTCTCAATGTCAAAAACATCAAATGTTAAAAACTTAGCAAATAAAGAATATGTTGATACAACAAAATTCGCAGAAGCAAAACAAACAGCAAATGAAACTAAAGGATTTAAAAAATTCAAAGCTAACATAGATTTAAGAAATGCCGCTGGTGAAGTTGCAGAAGCATCTAAAAATAAAGGTAAAAAGACTGAAACAGCTACAACTGAAATGTCTAACTCATTAGCTGATTTAATTAAAAACGGTAAAGTTAAAGTTGCAGATCAAAAAGCACAACAAGCTTAATATTTTGACAAGGTACACATAAAAGAAGACCGGAGGTGAAATTCACCTCCGGTCTTCTTTATTACCATAATTCTTTTAATTATGCTAATGCTTTTGTTTCTTGAATACATTCCATTAAAGTATTTGCAACTGTTTTTTGTTCTTCTAAAGTAATTTCTGGGAACATTGGTAAAGAAATTACCATTTCTGTATTTTTTTCTGTGATTGGTAATGAACCTTTGCCCATTCCTAAGTATTCGTGAACTTTTTGTAAATGTAATGGAATTGGATAATACAACATTGCACCTACGCCACGTTCTTGTAACATTTTGTGAATATTATCTCTGTTTGGTATTTTAACAGTATATTGGTGATATACACAATATGTATTATCTAATTCTGTTGGAGTTTGAATATCTTCGCAATTAGCAAATAATTCATTATAAGTTTTTGCATGAGCACGTCTTGCTTCATTCCATTCGTTAATGTAGTTCAACTTAACTCTTAAAATAGCAGCTTGAACTTCATCTAATCTTGAATTTACACCGATTTCGTCGTGGTGATAACGAACTGCACCACCGTGGTTTCTTAATGCAAGAACTCTGTCTTTAATAACATCTGAGTTTGTAGTTAATAAACCACCGTCACCCATACAACCTAAGTTTTTAGTTGGATAGAAACTAAAACAACCGATATCACCGAATGAACCAACCATTTTGCCGTGTAATCTTGCACCGATAGCTTGGCAAGCATCTTCAATTACGTACAAGTTATGACGTTTAGCAATATCTAAAATTACATCCATGTTTGCTGGCTGACCATATAAATGAACAGGAATGATTGCTTTTGTTTTTGGAGTAATAGCATTTTCAATTTTTGCAGGATCAATATTGAATGTATCAGGATCAATATCAACAAATACAGGTTTTGCACCTACAATACCGATTGCTTCTGATGTAGCTACAAATGTGAATGCTGTTGAAATAACTTCATCACCAGCACCTATATCTAAAGCTCTTAAAGCTAAGTGTAAAGCATCAGTACCTGAGTTTAAAGCAACAGTGTGTTTAACTCCGATAAAATCTGCTAATTCTTGTTCTAAAGCTTTGTTGTGTTTACCTAAAATGTATTGTCCAGAACGTAAAACTTCTAAAACTTCTTTTTCTACTTCTGCACCAATTTGTGCGTATTGTCTTTTTGAATCTAAAATAGGTATCATATTTTTCTCCTTTACCATGTTCCTTAATAATAGTTTAACACAGTTTTAAAGTACCTTTATATAAACTTAATAATAAACATTTATTCTTTAAAACATTTGCAAGAATTTAGAAATTCTTTTACGGCAAGGCAGTTAATTATCGTTTCGTAGTCTTTTACAGAAATTAAACCCTGACACTGACCGATAAATACTGCATTCGCTCTGTTTCTTGCTTTTAATTTTATAAAAATTTTTTCTAATTGTTTTTTAACAGTCGACAATGTAACCTTAAAAACTTTTGCTATCTGCAAATTTTCAAAGCCTGCAGCAACTAAAATTAATATTTCTAATTCCCTTTTACTTAAAATCTTATCTTCATTTTCCAAGTTTATATAATTCGGGAGAATCTCATAATTTCTCATAAAATTATGATAAAACAGTAAGAATTATAAGTATATTAGGCACTTGGCTAAAATTTATCAAATTCTAATACTGGCTTAATACAATGTAAACAACAAATCCCATAATCAAAAGTGCAATGCCTAAACTTATTGCTAAAACTTTTAGATTTTGAAGAATATATTTTTTTGTTTGCTCTGGCTTTTTTCTATAACTTTCTTTTAAATTTTTTATCGTCAGAAAAGCAATAAAAATACCCAAAGACACTAAAATTATTATAACAAGCCATGGCATATTTTCAAACGACCATTCAAAAAATTTTTCCGCCCATTCTTCCATTTTAAAACTTAAAAAAACAATTGCGCCTATTATTGCTATAAAAATTATATTATCAAACTTCATTTATTGTTTTCTTACAGAAGATTTTTTCACTTACCGAATAAATGGAAAAAGTATTCCTAATATTAACAAACTTATCACAAGAAAAATTAATGCTTGTTTCAATTTGTTCTTGGCATATTGTTTTTGTTGCTCTTTGTCTTTATATAAAATTTCGGTTTTTATAGGTATATCTAATAAATTCCAAACTATGATTATTGTAAAACATATAGCTAACATTTTCCATGAAGTTATACCAAATTGTTTTTGTAATATAAATTCAGTATAAAATTCTTTAAATATTTGTTGAGATTGAAAGAACAAAAAGCCAAAAATACCAAAAAGAAAAACTATTAATATCCCACTTAATTTTTTATCTTGTAATATAGCTATTACAAATGACATTAATATTATTAAACATAAAATTCCTTCTATTGATTCTATAATTAATCCAAAATCCATTATTCAATTACCTTCTTTATCTAGTTGAAAATTATTTTAATTTCTTTAAATTATACAAAAATAAATAACTTAAAGATTATTAATATCGCTATAAAAATTGCAATGACAGGTAGTATTTTTTTATAAAAATAATCTGTAATTGTTTCTCCTTTTTCTGGAAGACCTATTCTTAAAAATATATAAAATATAAGTAATACGACAAATAAAGCCATCGCTCCCCAAGAATTATTATTAAAAATTTTATCTAAAAAATTCTCAAGAATTAATTCAAGTTTATCTAAGAATATTGCACCAAGAGCAATTAAACCAATTATTATTAATCCCCATAATTTATTGATTTTTAATAAAACTATTATACCTATAATTATTATAATTGTTCCAAAAATCAAATCAAAAATTGTTTTAAAATCCATTATTCAATTACCTTTCCATTGTTTATTTTAAATATTTTCACATCTTTTAAAAATTCTTCGTTGAAAAATAGTGTGTCAACAGATGTTATTATCGTTTGAGTTTCTTTATCTATTGAATTTAATAAATAATTTTGTCTTAAATCATCTAATTC
>OIYV01000600.1_pt1 | contig 20040 bp, 18 predicted proteins | sample 1588251 | NCBI WGS metagenome assembly OIYV01 (sample SAMN03283282) | human gut metagenome | biome: human-associated habitat; material: feces | host: Homo sapiens | place: Peru | collected 2012
TGCAACTTGTGTAGATAAACAAGGAAAAAGATATAACATTGAATTAGACAATATAAGAGGATTTGAGGATGATTTTGAAAAATAAATTAACTAAAAAAACTCTAAATATTTCTTATTTTGAATTTAGGAAACGTTTTGTAAAAGAATTACAATTAGCATTCGAAAGTTACCGCCAAACTCAGTTAAATAAATATTCTTACAAAATTAAAAATAACAATTCCATTGAGCAAGATTTTTACTTTGATCCTCAATGGAATTTTAACCATTTGGGCAATTCAAATTGGTACATAGAAAGAATGTAACAAACCCTGTTCAAAAGGTGTTCAAAAAATATTCAAGAATAATTCAGAAAAATATGAGTATTTAGTAAAAAATGACCCAAATAATTCTTGGATAACAGAGTTTAAAAATAGCAAGGAGTACAAATTACTTTATGAGGAAAATTTTTGTTAAAACAACTAATGTCAAAAACTTTATAGGTCTTGTTGAAAACCTTTTAAACAAACCAAAGAATATTCCGAAAATGGGACTTGTATATGGAGAGCCGGGACTTGGAAAATCTCAAACAGTATTATGGTTGGCTTGCAAATATGATGCGATATATTTAAGGGCGACAAACTTAATGACTGGACGGTGGTTACTAGAAGAAATTGCAAAAGAAATGGATGAAATTCCAAGATATTTGACGTCTGATAATTTTAATTTAATAGTTCAAAAATTAAAACAAAAGCCTAAACTAATCATTGTTGATGAAATAGATTATTTGATGAACAACTTAAAAACAATAGAAATTTTGAGAGATATTCACGATGAAACGGATTGTCCAATTATTTTTATTGGTATGGGGTTGGCTCATAAAAAATTAGAGCGATACAAACATCTTTTTGATAGATTTTCAGAGATTGTGAAATTTGAAACTTTTGGAGTAAATGATATTTCTCAAATCATAAATCAATTAGCAGAAATCAAATTTACAGCTGATTCTATCGAATATATACACAAAAAATATAATCGTTTCAGACAAATTGTGCAACTGATAAACCAACTTGAAATTGTCGCAAAAGAGAATAATTTAGAAGAAATAACTCTTGATATAATTAAGGAGATTTTATGAACATAGAAAAAGCGGATTTTCGGTAGGGCGCCGTGTGAGCGAGAGCGAACCCAGCCCGTAAGGTGGAGCGGGACGTTACTCCCGCGACAACCCGAATAATCTAAGACAGAAAGGATTTATAAATGAATATAGAAAAATTAGCCAAACATTTGAAACAATTTACACTTGATGAAATCAATATGATTGCAGAGTATGATTGTAAAAATGAGCTTGAAACTCTTATACAAAATCAAAAACTTATTTTGAAAGACAAAATTTATACTTATAATGAGCAATGTTCTGGTATTAATTTTGGAATATTTGTTAATAAAAACGAAAGTTGTGAGAATTTAACATTAGAGGAAAAGGTTAAACATTTTTTAGAAAATTATGTTATGAAATACTGCTCAAAGAAAACAAATCGAATTTATAAAACAGCTTTCAAACTAGACATATTGCCCATCATCAAAAAGAAACGTATAACAAATTTTACTCAAGATGACATAAAAACTATTTATGAATTTTTCGTTGAAAGGAACTTCAAACCTAGACGAATCAAAAATACAATGGCACTTTTAAAACAATTTTTAAAATATTGCAAAGCCGAAAATTTAATAGCTGATTACACAAATTTTTATGTTAAAAGAATAACACCTAAAAACGAATTCAATTTAGATAGAATTATTTTTGAATAAAACTTTATTCAAAATTTTGAGGTATCACAAGTTTACTGATGAAGAAATTCAAAAGGTAAAATGATTTATTATACAAGCAAAATAGCTACGTTTTACTTGTTATAAAACTTGAAAACACTACTTTGGTTTGTTCAGGATAGATGAATAAACTTTTGTGGCTAGATTATCAACATTCACAATCAAGAATAGAAACCACTTGAACACGTTATAAATATAAATTATAGGATTTTACTTCATCCCAAAGAGCCATAAGTTTGCATTCATCATACAAAATATTTTCAATAAATTCCTGCCAAATATGAGGACTATTATTAAGAGAATAGCCATCATTAACTTCATGCCAGTTACTTGATGCCATGTTTTCCAACAAACGCTCTAATGATTCAGGAGAACTAATTTTAGAATGATGTATAATATTTAATAAAATTTTATATGATTTTGAAATGATATTATTATACCTTTCTTCTAATCCATATAATTTTGCTAATTTTATTACATTTTCACTCTCATTTTGGAATATACTCTTAGCATCAAGAGAAATATTTAAATTAGAATAAATTTTAAAATGAGATTTTGGGTGTTCTTGAAAAATCTCTAATAATTTTAAATCTGATAGTGCCGATTTAAATATTTCTGGCGTAATGTATTTTGTATGTTTTTCAATTCTATTACATTCAATACAGGTAGGAATTAAATTTTTAGACAACAAAGCAAATTGTGGATATTCATATTTTGGGAAAAAATGGTCTAAATCTGCAGTTGGTACATCAGAAGCAACTTTTCCTGAAGATTCCAACAATTGTCCGCAAAAAGGACACCTTTTTTCAACGTTTTTAAAAAATTCTTTTTTAAATTGTTTTTTTATATCTGCTCGCAAATTATCATACCCATTAATCAACCTTTTAGCCAGTTCTTTATGTGCATTCGAGGTGTTCGTCTTAAAAGCAAAATGCTGTGGTAATTTAGAAAAATTTTTACAATCTTTTTCATAATCAGAAATTGCTGCAATTTTATCCTTATATTTTGAAGTTTTAAAATCTTCAATTATGCCATTTGCATATTTTTTAATTATGTTTTCTGCACTATCAGTCATTTATTAATTCCTGTTAGAATATTTTTGTATTTCATTTAATTTCGTTCTAATTTTCCAACGCCATTCTCCTGGGCCAACTTGTTTTAATAATTTTTTAAGTGTCGTTTTGTCCTCTTTGTCTATGGCTTCTTCTATTTCTTTTTTAGATCTCTCACCAATGTCAGCCTCTAAGTCAAATAATGCTTGCCCAATATCAATAACATTTGCTCCATATGTATTAATACTTACCGGGTATGATTTTATTTTGTCGTTAACAAATTCAAAACGATATAGTTCATCCCTTTTTACATCTGTTATTAACATTGCAGAATGAGTTGCAATAAAAACATCATGATAAGTATCTTTTAAAGTTTCATTAATCAAATAAATAAAGTGCCGTTTCCAATTTTCATTGAAATGCGTTTCTGGTTCATCCATTAATAATAATGAGCGATTTTCTTTTCCTTTTAATTCTTTCATTAGCAAAATTAATGAAAAACGTCTAATTAAACCTAATTCACCGTCTGATAAGCTTTCATCTATGTATAAATTATCATTACCATTACAATTCTCTTTTTTATACAAAAATCCGGTATCTATAATTGTATTAGGCGTAATTAAAACTCCTTCATCATTTGTTTCTGCATAATGTGCATTAAGTAGCGTGTTGAGGATAGAAAATGAAGATTGAGTATCTTTAATATCAGGTATTTTTATATAAAGTCTTGTTAAACCTTTTATATCTTTTGAAATCCAATTATTATTTTTAATTTCAAAAGAATCTTTATCATAATTAGCAACATCTATCCACATTTGATATGGTTCAATAGTTATACCTTCACCAAATATTATATTTTTAAAATCCTTTATTACCTCTTTATTTTCAGCATTATTCCAAGCCCCAGATAAAAATAAAGCGCTTAATACAAACTTAACTTCATCTCTAGCAAATGACATATAGTCAGAAGTTATTTCATTTGTATATTCTATATTTCTATTAGAATTTCCAGTATAAAATCTTATTACTTTCTTCCATAAGTCATTCTTTAGGCTTTTTTCTTCAATATTTTCGTGATTTTCTGGTGAGCAATTTCCGCATATTATTTCACCATCAAAATCTTTTAGGTAATGTCTAAATATTTTATCTGGATTTTTAGTATTTATAGCAATTTCATATAGTGCATCTAGAAAAGTACTTTTACCTGCTCCATTTTTACCAATTAATAAAGTTATATTGCAAGTTGAATCTGATACACATTTTTTATTCAGATCTAGGCTAAAGCAATTTAAACATTTAAAACTTTTAATGAAGATTTCTGATATTTGTTTCATCGTTATCCTCTTCGACTTTTAATAAACTTGTATAAGGAAAATATTTTTCTAAAGAATCTTCTACATTTGGCAATATATATAAAAGTCCAAGAACTTTTAATGTTCCAATTGTAGAATGAATTTCTGATGTGGTAAATTCAGAAAAATAATTTTTATTATTATCATTATAATGTTGTTCTATAAATGCATTATATATTTTGATTTGCTTTTTTGATAAACTTTCTAACAAGGAAGAAATATAGGGGTCATCTTGATTAGCCTGAAAGACATATTCACTTAAAGATTTATTATTTTTATATTCAGATTTTTCTTTTAATGAGTATATCTCAAATTTATTATTTTTTACTCTTAAACGATTGTCATTAAACAGAATTTTAATATTTTTAAGATAATTAGTAACTTCAGAAGTATAAATTTCTTCAAACCACTCTTGCCAATTCTGCTCAATACTTACAAATTGTTTTAATGCATTTGCAATATCATTATCTTCTTCTTGAAACCAAGGAGTTAGTATTTTAACAATTGTTTTTGTGTTATTGATATCAAAACTCTGAGAAATACCATTATTTAAATTATTTATAAGTCGAGCTAATTTTTGATTAGTATCAAAAAGTTGTTTTTGACTATTTCTAATTTCGATGGCAATTTCATCTAAACTTTTTATTGAATTAGGATCTATTTCATTGTCATAATATCGTGGCATATTTATAATATAGCCATTTTTCTCAATTTCACTCCTACTTGTTTGTACAATTTTAGCATATTCATAAAATTCATTGCCTTCAATAGTATCACCACTTACACATTGTTGAGCAATACTATTTAAAATATCATCTGGTATCTTCGAATTTTTTGGAGTAATTAGATAAATTGGATGATATAATGTTGTTCTCGTGCTACCCACTAAAATTAATTTATTTATATTGCTTCCTGTAGAATTATTTAATTGAACAATTGCAATCAAACTGTCTTCAATAAGAAACTTTCTATAAGCTTGTCTAAATTTATCTTCTCCATTTGTAAAACTTGGTAAAAACGTAGTAATATAACTTAGATCCTTATCTTCGTTTTCTAAAAGAATTTTAGACAGAAATAAATATTCTGAAGGAATAGTATTTTTGTTATAACTTAGATATGCACGATTTTGAAGCTCATATCTTAACTTTTCATCATTAACATCCAATATTTCGTTCAGAGGAGGATCATAAATGAACGTTGGAAGAATAAAATCGAAATCGAACTTCATATTGGTGTATAAAAAATTTTCGGTGGAAAGTTTTATACTTAATCTTGTACGATTAGTATTATTTTCAATTAAATTTAAATACGTATCAGCAATCTTTATTGCATTTCTATCAACATCAAAGCCATAATATTTATCGGCATTTAATCCAGCAAGTAAGCGTCCCGTTCCTACACAAGGATCAATATAAGTTCCACCTTTAAACATCTTTTTGGCAAATACTTGCATTATTTTTACAGAAAAATCATCAGTTGGAATTATATTACTTGATCTTTTATCATTTTCCACTAATTGTTTTATTGCATTAGCAATATCTTGCTTATCTTCTTTGATTAAATATATAAAAAGATCCATAAATTGATTTTTATCTATATTTTGTAAAAAAGAATTTATATTTAACTCTTGTATTAATTGATTGATAATATTATCAAAATAATTTCTATTAAAATTTAAATTATTATCCCATCCAATTGATTGCATTAATTTACTAATTATTTTGCAAATTATTGCGATTCTTTCCATTCCGTATTTACCATTACGGTATAAAATTTCAGAGATTTCATATATTATTTCTTGAGCTTTAGTCTTTAACATAAGCCCTCCTTGTTAGTTCACCAGTAAACGCATGATGTAGGAGAGATTGGAACATTTGTCTTGCATTTTCTAGTTCATCACGTTGTTCTTTAATATAGTTTTCAATTTCTAACGCTTTATTAGCGAAGATATTTTGTAATTTAATATCCGGTTTATATAGTGGAATATTTCTAACTATTGATAAATTCATATTTGGGCGACCACCACCTTGTGATAATGTTCGCAAATAATTATAAATAAACTGTAAATAATAGAATACAAATATATTGTTAATTTCATCTTTGTAGTTTTCTTTTAATTGTAATGCTGCACAAGCTTGATTTGTTGTTGCCGAAACCTTCAAGTATGCAACTTTACCTCTTGTTTTCCCTTGGCCGTACATAGCCATTATTATTGTATTCGGTTCATATAATGTACAATTTGTTTTAGAAATAGCCTCGTCAGAAATATGTTCTTCTGTTTGCTCAATATAACAATTATTTACTTCTGTTGTTTTTACCCAAGGATTATTTCCTATATAATAGCTTTCATTTTCACGTCTAGGAGTCGCACCTGTTCCAACATTATAAAATTGCCCGATTTTAAAAGGAATTTTATTTTTTAAGGGATTACCAAACATTTCTTGGAAAAGTGCTGGAATGAGTTCTTGGGCATGAGATATACATTCTTCTCTCAAACGAATAATATCACTCATTGTATCCAAAACCTGTGCAATTTCTTCCTGCTCTTCTATTGTTGAAGGTAAAATTATTTTATGATTTAGAATCGCTTTTGTTGATAAATTTAATTGAACTCCCCCAGAACAGTGCTGTTTTGCATAATCTAAAAACCGTGGAGAGTTTGTATATCTATGTAAATACTTATAATCTAATATTTTAGGATTCTTAATAATAAGCCTGCCAACTCGTTGATTTAATAAATATTTATTATCCTCATCAATAATTGCTGTTTTTCCTATAATACCCATGTCTTTCGTCATATCTGTCATAGCCATGACAACATCATTTTTATTTAAAACATATTTTTTTAGAATCTCAGCTTTTTCTCTTGGATAATATTTTGTATTTTCAGATGTTAAATTAAGATTTCCATCAATTGATATGTTGCTCATTCTTATAATGGGCATTCCTTCTTCAACATAATCACTACTGTTGAAAGCATATCCATTTTGGAAATCACATAAATCACTAATTTTATATGTAATCCAATTTTCAGGTATTTTATTCATTTACCCCTCCTAACTTTTCTTGTAATTTTTCAAGAAGTGCGAGGGATTTTTTCTCCGCTTCTATCATTAATTGAACATATTCTTGAGGAGTATGTTCAAAAGTCGGTGCTATATATTCTATCTTTTTATATCTTGAAGGTAGCAAATTATATTCATTTTCCTTCAATTCATCAAAAGTTACATTGAACGATTTTAAACATTCTTCTTTGTTTGCATATTTTGCAATAACATCAGGAATATCATTCTCTTCAACTGGTGTACGTTTATCATCTAGAGTATACCCATCATTTTCCATCTCATAAAACCAAGCTTTTTGAGTTTGACCGCCTTTAGTAAATACTAAAACGGCAGTTGCAACCCCCGCATAAGGTTTAAATACTCCAGATGGCATAGAAATAACCGCTTCTAATTGGTTTTCTTCAATAAGTTTTTGTCTTAAAGTCTTATGAGCTTTTGAATCTGTTGATAAAACTCCTGTCGGAATGATTACTGCCGCACGACCACCAATTTCAAGCATTTTTATAAATTTTGCCATAAATAGAAGTTCTGTTTTCTTCGTTTTTACCATGCTTGTTAAATGTGGATCAATATCTGATTCATCAAGACTACCTGTAAACGGAGGATTTGCAAGAACAAGTGTATATTTATCTTCTTCTTGTGCATCTTTTGATAAGGAATCTCTTAATTTTATATTTTTAGGTTTAATACTATGAAGAATCATATTCATTAAACCAATTTTGTACATTGTTGGGTCAAATTCAGAACCAAAGATAACATTTTTGTCAAGATTTTCTCTGTGTTCATCTTTTAACAAATCTCCAAATACTGGAGAAATTTCTTTAAAATCATCAGATGTATTACTTTCTAAAATATATCTATAAGCACCACATAAAAAACCACCACTACCACATGCAGGATCGCATATTTTGTCATCAACTCTTGGGTCAACCAATTTTGTCATCATATCAATTATATGGCGAGGAGTTCTAAATTGACCATTTTGTCCAGATGTCGCTAATTTTGAAAGCATATATTCATAAATATCGCCTTTTCTGTCATTTCCATCAGTAAAATCCATTTTATCAAAAGTTTGTACTGCTGTATCAAGTAGAGATGGTTTAGAAATTAAACAAACAGAATCTTTTAACGATGAATTAATTTTTTCTAACAAAGGAAAAACTTTTTCTCTATATACTTTGAGCATTTTATCGGGTGCTAGTTGCTTAAAGTTACTCCATCTTAGTTCCTCTTTACCTTCAAAAAAGCTTTCTCTTTTTTTACCACTTTTTTCAGCTCTTTTTTGCTCTAGATTTTCTTGTTCCTCAAACATTTTAAAGAATATCAAATAAGTCATCTGTTCAACAACGGAAATAGGATTACTAATTCCTGATGACCAAAATGTATTCCATAATTCATCTATTATCGCCTTAAATTCTTTATCGGTCATTATACTACTATTCTCTCTTTTATCATATATCCATCTAGTACACTATAAAGTTCTTCTAATTCTTCATCTGTGAAAATATCTGAAATATCACCTAAACCAGTAAATGGTCTATCATATAGAGATGTTTCTTTTAAGTAATTATTTGCTTTTAATTGATTTTCAACAAGTTTTAAACATTGCATTTGTCTTGTGTTTAATGTTGTATGATGCTGTTTAAATTCTTTAAGTCTTGTTTTAACTTCTTCTTCGTCAATACCTATTATGCTTCTGATTAATAATGCTATGTCATTGGCTTTATCCGGATACAATTTTTCCAGTTGTTTGATTGTAAAATGTGGATTTTGCTCTAGAATTACAGAAACAAGTGCTTGCACATCTTTTTCTGTTATGTTTTTACCTCTTTTAATTTTTTGCAAAACCAAATTCTCGGTAGCAATTTTTCTTAAAAATTCTTCTAAATCGTGTTTGAAACCTTCACCAAATGTGGTAAACAAATTAAGCTGCAACTCTTTATTTATTTCAATATCATCACTAACATCAATAGTTATAATATCTTCATCAATAATTTCTCTTTGGCGGAATTGCATTAAAGGAGCTAATTCATTTCTGACTTCCTCAATTTCATTATAATTAAATGTTTTAGCAAAATCCGAAGATTTAACTTTTTCAATCAGTTTAGATTTTTCTTTTACCTTATAAATTGTTGTTCTAAGTTCAAATATTGATTTTCTGATTTTATTCTTTAAAAATTCAATTTTCTTATCTTGAGCTTTTGTATCTACATTATTTTTTTCTTGCAGTTGTCTATCAAGTTGAGAAGTTTCAAACTGAGTCGCTGTAATGTCAAATTGCATGGCTTTGTCTTGAGCAAAAGTTGTTTGATGTCGTTTCATCAAAGGACGAACTTTTGTATCAAGAAGTTCAATAAAACTTTCATCAAAATTCTGCCAATAAAGTTCCGTTTTCAAAATATCATCAAGTAGCATTGCGTTTTCTTGAACATCAACCGACTTTTGAGGTAATGATTTAATATCATTTTTTATAAGTTCTATTGTATTATTATAGATTTCCGTATTTTCAATTGCTTTTGCAGAAAGTGCAAGTTCAATTCTTGCTTGAAATAGTTTTTCATACAATGATGGTTGTTCTTTTGGAACATAACCTTCAGGGTTTTCTCCAAAAAATTCAAAATTTGAGTAGTGGTCAAAAATAACAAAATACTCTTTATTTTTGCCTACACCTAAAAGATTTTCGCAAAGTCTTGTGCCACGACCAATCATCTGCCAGAATTTAACTTTAGAATAAATAGGCTTTGCAAAAACAAGGTTCATTATCTCCGGAACGTCAACTCCAGTATCGAGCATTGAAACAGAAATCGCAATATTTATGTTGTTTTCTTGTGCTTCGCCTTTAAAATCATCAAGTAATGTAGATGCGTTTGGATCATGCGAATCAATCAATCTTGCATAAGTTCCTTTGTATTCAGGATACATTTCGTTGAATAAATTTTCTAACATTTCGCCATGGCGGTGGCTTCTAGCAAAAATAATTGATTTCCCAAGTTTTCCTGTAGCATCTTTTAATCCGTCATTCATTAGTGTACGAATAATTTTTCTGTTTGTCTCTATGTTTGTGATTTGTGATTCAAGTTCAGAACTTTCAAAATCAAATTTTTCAGGATCTTCAACTTGCTCAGCCAATTCTTGCTTTTGCGTTTCTGTTAATTCGGTAAATTTTATACCTCTTTCTAAAAAGCCTGTTTGAACTTTCTGCACTTTATATGGTACAAGGTATTTTTCAGAAATAGCATCATCTAGTTCATAACTGAATGTTGGATTTTTGTCATCAGTATTAAACATTTTAAAGGTATTTCTTGAAATATAATCAACAGGTGTTGCTGTTAGACCTATTTGAAAAGCATCAAAATATTTGAAAATTTCACCATAAACATTATAAATTGATCTATGAGATTCATCTGCTATTATTAAATCAAAAAATCCAGGAGTATAAAGTTGATAAGCTTTTTGCATTGCAGGATAAGTTGCAATATAAACCTTCTTATTTTTGTCTCCACGAGTTTCAGCATTTATAAATACTCGTGATAAACTGTCTAGATGTTTCTTGAATGCACCATCTGCCTGCTTTCTTAACTCGTCTCTGTCAACCAAAAATAAAACTCTTTTTACCCAGTTTGCTTGAACAAGACCATTGATTATAGACATTGCCGTTCTTGTTTTACCAGTGCCAGTTGCCATTACTAACAAGGCTTTTCTTTGACCAGAAGTAAACGCTTCATAAGTTTTACGAATAGCCATAAACTGGTAATCACGGTTTGTTATACTTGTATCTATTTCAATATCTGCAAGTGGTTTTCTATTTTTTCTTTGGAATAACCTTGTTAATATATCTTCCTTAGAAAACATGCCATAAATTCTACGTTCAGGATAATTTACATCATCCCAAACATAAGTTTCAAAACCATTAGTGTAAAAAATTAATGGTCTAAAATCAGTCATCGTTTCAAGAGCATTTGCATATTGACGAGCCTGCTCTTTACCTTCTTCTACATCTCTTCTTGATTTTTTAGCTTCAATAATTGCAATAATTTTGCCATTATCGTCATACAAAGCATAATCTACAAAACCTTTACCGGATGGAGTATTTGGTAAACCCTCCACAGAAATTTCTCGTTTTACTTCAGTCGTATTAAATTCTTTTATATCTGCAGAAAAATCTTCAACCTTTTTAAGGTTCCAACCTACATCAAGAAGCATATTATCAATAATAAAGTAACGAGTTTGAGCCTCTGATAAATCACTAAGTCGATCAGTAATACCTACTGTAGCTTTTTGTTTATTAACAAGTTCTTTCGTTTTGTTTGTCTCTGTTTGTTTTAGAGCTTCTTCTTTTAATTTTAATTCTGCTTCTAATTCAGCACTTCGTTTTTTTGCATCATCAAGTTCTTTTTCCAAAAGTAATTTACGACTTATTGGTTTTTCGTAAGCTGTAATTACAGAACTATCACCATCGCAGTTTGTTAAATAATGCCAAACGCATAACCCCCAAGTAAATTTTAAAATTTGATAGGCTTTTTCATTAGTCGCAACATTTTCATGAATTGCATCATTCCCATACTTTCTAATTATATGAAATACATCCATATATTTTGAATCAATATAAGGCTCCAATGCTTTTAACAATTGATATTGTGTTAAATTAGTTTTTTCATTAAAATACTTATAATAAATATCTTTTGCTATAAATTCAGCAAGTAAACGCAATTTTGATAAACAAGATGCAGCATCAGTATCAATCAACTCTTCTGCAAGTTGACCTAAATTTGCCAATTCTGGATATTCAGATTTTAAAAAATTAAAATTACTCATGATAGTTGCAACTAAATTTTAACACAAAAAGAGGAGGTACATCGTACCTCCTCCCCAAGATTGTTACTTAGATTTTTTCTTTACAGTTTCTTTAACTGTAGTTTTCGGATTTTTATCCGCATATTTCTTAGTAACAAACTGTCCTGTTATCGCAGAGCGACAACGTTTTTGTTGTGCCATAAGTATTCACCTCCTTTCATTTGGATTCTATTGAAAGTTTGTGAATGCACAACTATAAGATGATAGTGCATATTATAGAAAATGTCAAAAATGTAAATATTTTTAATTTACTAACAGTTGATTATTTTTAAACTTATAATGAGTTGAGCGCCCACTACCGACTTTTACAAAAATCTCTTTTTCAATCAAATCCTTTATATCCAAAGTCGCAGTATCTTGCGAACAGTTACACATTTTTGCCCATTTGGCTGTAGTAAGATTTCCTTCAAAGTTATCCATAAATCTATTTAAAACTTTTACTTGGCGTTCATTAAAAATGGTTGTTGAATATTTTTGCCAAAATTCAGCTTTATGCAAAACTGTATTTGTCGTTTCTTCACTTGATTGAATTGCAATTAGTAAATTTTCCAGAAACCATACAAGCCAATCAGTAATATCCATCGAGCCTTTTTGAGTTTTTTCTAAAATATCATAATAACTATTTCTATTTTTCTGAATTTGTGCTGACATAGAGTAAAATCTATATTGAGTGTCGTCGCTTCTCGTTAATAACATATCCGTCAAAGCTCTCGCAATTCTACCGTTACCATCATCAAATGGGTGTAGTGCAACAAACCATAAATGAACGACACCAGCTTTTATTAAATAATCTATATCGTCTTGTTTGTTAATATAATCTATCAAATCAGACATTTCTTTTTCAAGAATATCTGCATTTGGAGCTTGATAATGAACTTTTTCTTTTCCAATTGAGCCAGAAACAACTTGCATTGGTCCTAACTCGTCATCTCTGTATTGACCAACTTTGATTTTATACATTCCACTATACCCCGTAGGAAATAGTGCAGCGTGCCAACCAATTAATCGTTCTTTAGTCATTTTATCAGCATAATTTTGAGTAGCATCAAGCATCATTTCAACAACACCTTCAACATCTCTTGAAACAGGAGTTTCACCACCAATATCAATGCCTAAACGTCGTGCGATAGAAGACCGAACAATATGTTTATCTAAAATTTGACCTTCAATCTCTGATGATTTTATAATATTTTCTGTTAAGACCTGTAATAATGCATTATTTTTAACATCAAAACCTAAAGAATCCATTTTTCCAAGTAAATAACCTTGAGCTTTTTTAATATCAAAAAGTAATTTTTGAATTTTTTCTCCGTGCCATATAAAGTTGTGCCAATCAGGGTTTTGATAAATATATTTCATGTTTTCTCCGAATAATTTACGGAGATTATAGCATTTTTCTCCGAATTTTTCAATAGGCACCTTTAATAAAGTCAAGAGTAATAAATCATATCTCAATCTAATAGTGATTTTAATCTTCTTTTTATTGTTAAATTACATTGAGAAAAACTTCTCTTCAGATGTTTTGTTGTATTACAAATAAAAATTTTTGTATGTTTCATCAATATTTTCTTGGGTTATACCTATATAAATTAGTGTTATTTCTGAGCTTGAATGGTTCAGAATTTTTTGTAACAAGGGTAAATTTTTAAACTTTTTAAAATGATGATAGCCAAAAGTTTTTCGTAAGGTATGAGTTCCAATTTTTGTTTTAACACCAGCTTCTTTACCTGCATTATTTAATATCTTATAGGCTTGAATTCTATCTAGCCTTTTTCCTCTTTTTGTTAAAAATAAAGGTTCATCAATTCTTTTTGTTTTCACATATTTATTAATTTCTTTTTGCAACTTTTCATTTAATAAAAATCTTTTATATTTATTAGTTTTCTTTTCTCTAATTTCTATAAAATCTCTATTTTTGACATCTTTTATATTTAGAGCCAAAATATCAGAAATTCTTAAACCACTATTAATTCCTAAATTAAAAAGTAACAAATTTCTTTCGTTACTTTTCAAAACTTGTTTTATTCTTTTTATATCATTTTTGTCTTTTATTGGCTCAACCACATTCATAAATACCTCCTAGAACATTCAAAATTTTTAACAATATAGTTTATACTTTTAAAATAACGCAACTATAAAGTATAAAGTGATTAGTATAGAAGAAAAATTATTAAAAATTGCAGAAATGTTATTTGCAAAATCACAAAAAATGATATTTCAAAAATGAAAAATAAAATTAGTAAAATTGACAAAAATAAAACTTCGACTAAATTAAAGCCAACTTTATAATAGTCGAAGTTTTAAATAAAGTTACCTATATGAACTGACTCTACGACCATAGGCATCGTATTTTGTTATTCTTCCATTTGAATCTTTCTTATAACTTCCTGTTCTTCGTCCTGTTGAATCATAAACATTTGTTCTTCCGCTAGAATTTGTACGATAGGTTTCTGTTCGTCTGCCCATGTTATCATATCTTGCATATCCAGTTGAAGTTTTTCTTACAGTACTTGTTTTTCTTCAATAACTGTCATACATATTATATCCAGAAGAAGTTTGTTTTATTGTTCCTGTTTTACGTCCATACTTATCATAAGATGTTGTAGTAGAACCACTTGTTCTATAACTACCTGTCTTTCTGCCATAACTGTCATAAGAATTAACTGTTGAACAAAGTCCATAACCCGCAATAAGACATAGTGTTAATAATGTCAAAAATATTTTCTTCATAATTTCTCCTTTTATTTAAATAACGATTTGAATAAAAAAATGTTCATTTTTAATTACAAATTTATTATAAAATGAAATCATGTCAGAAATGGACATATTAAATAGAAAATTTTTATAAAACTACATGTCAAACATAAATAAAAACAACTCCAAAAGGTTACATTCTTATATATTTTTAGAAATATATTTCCAAAACTTGACATTATCAAAAAATAGTTTATAATGTATGTATGATAGAACGTAATGAATACTTAAAAAAATTAATCAACTTTAAGGATAAAAAACTGATAAAAGTTATATCTGGTATAAGAAGATGTGGTAAATCAACCTTATTAGAACTTTTTAAGGATTATTTGTTGAAAAACGGAGTTGAAAAATCTCAAATTATATCACTTAACTTTGAAGACCCAGATAATGAAGAATTAACGGATTATAAAAAACTTTATGAATATATAAAATCAAAGCTTCAACTTGAGAAACAGAATTACATTTTTTTAGATGAAATTCAGAATGTAAAAGATTATCAAAAAGCGATAGATGGTTTATATATAAAAGAAAATACAGACATTTATATAACAGGTTCTAATGCTTATTTTATGTCTAGTGAATTAGCAACACTTTTATCCGGTAGATATGTTGAAATAGAAATGTTGCCACTCTCATTTAAAGAGTATTTATCATTTTATAATGATACTAGTGATATTCAGACTAGGTATCGTAAATATTTAGAAAACAGTTCTTTCCCTTATGTACTGCAGTTAGATGATGAAAAAGAACAAATAAGAACTTATTTAAGTGGAATATATAACACTGTAATACTAAAAGATGTCGTTCAGAGAAATAAAATTTCTGATGTTACGGGGTTAGAAAATATTGTTAAATTTATATTTGATAATATTGGGAATTCAACTTCCGCTAAAAAAATCAGCGACACGATGACATCTATGAACAAAAAAATATCTAATCATACAGTAGAAAACTATTTAGATGCCTTGTGTAAAAGCTATATTCTATATAAAGCAAACAGATACGATGTAAAAGGCAAGCAGTATTTAGAAACAAACGGAAAATATTACCTCGTTGATATTGGATTAAGATATTATTTACTTGGTACAAAATATGTGGATTTTGGTCATATTTTGGAAAATATTGTTTATTTAGAACTTTTAAGACGAGGGTATGAAGTTTATATCGGCAAAGTTGATAATAAAGAAGTTGATTTTGTTGCAGTAAAAGACGGATATACCGAATACTATCAGGTTGCAGATACCGTTATGGAAAAAACTACTTTGGATAGAGAATTAAAATCATTAAACAGCATAAGAGATCATAATCCAAAATATTTGCTGACTATGGATAATGTTCCTAATGTATCTCATAACGGAATAAAACAGTTGTACACACTTGATTGGTTACTTGATAACTAAATTTGTGTTGCCAATGCAAAGGGCAAATTATTCTTATAAAAACCTGATATTACCTCGATATGGAATTAGATTGTGTATGACAATATCAACCATTTTGAAATAAAATGGTTCAAATAAAGTCAAGAACAATAAATCATATCTCAATCTCATATTGATTTTAATCTTCTTGTTGTTATTAAATTACAGTGAGATGGATACATTTTCGCTAAGACCTAAATTTAAAGGCTTTTATGGCGATTTTAATAGAACGAGATGCACTTGCACTTTCTTATACAATATTTGCACTAAAATTATATCAAATTTAACATCAAACTCCGAAAGTTAGTAATATATTTACGTTTTATTTTGTTGTATTATAAGTATTAATTTACACAATGAAAGATGGAAGCTAAATATTATGTCTGATTTATCAATATCTAAAATAGAGAGAATTAACCCGAATCTTATTCGTGATGTTTTAGGTTCCAGTAGAATTACTCAAGGAGAGAAGGTTCAATTTATAAGAAAGCATAGTAACAAAATAAAATCCACTTTAGACATTGTGCCGTCAAGTTCTGAATTCAATAAAATGATGGAAACTCGTCCACTTATCAAATACAGACCTTTAAAAAATTCTTTTACAAAGAGAGGGGATAAAATCCTGTTGGCTAAATCATTGAACATATCTGTAAGTGAAGTTGATGATTACATTAAAAATGTACAAGATTCTTTAAGTAAATTAAATACATTAGACTTCCTACCTGTTTCAACTCAAGATACTCTTAAGACATATATTTACAGGCATGGTAGCTCAGAACAATTAGTTGAATTTTTTGATTTTGAACTACAAAAGTCTAATAACATACTTAAAACACTATATAAAACCTTAGAATATAACAACAACGGTGTTGCGGATTATTTTGTCCGCCCAATTCACAGAATGAGTAATAAAACCTTAGTTGAAGTATACGGAGTGGTTGATAAAAACCTAAAAATAGCTCAAGATAAGGGATTAATTACTGAAAAACAAAGTTTAGAAACTTCAGAGTGGGCATTAAAACGTATTTATCAAATTCAGCACAACTCTAAATTCATAAATTCTTTGAAAATAAAAGAATATGAATAGTATTGTTTTTTATGACTCGTTGTAAAAACAATACCTTTAATTAAGCTGCAATATCAATTACGATATTAAAAAGTGTTCTTTATAGAGCTTTTTCTCTCGTGGAGTTAGTGAATCGTATTGACCGTTTGAAACTCTATTGTTGATATCTTCTAAAATTTCTTTCTCAGAAGGCAACAACACATCGCCGGCTCCCGGTAATCCATTAGGTAAAAAGAAATTTGTCAAAGCATTCAGTGCCGTACGGACAAGACCTTTTCCACGGCTCATTTCTCGTTCTTCGTGCTTAGGATTTTGTGAAGTGTTATTAGTTTTTGCCTTTGTTTTAGTGTTTTGCCAAATTGAAGTGTTTTGTTTTGCAGGCACACCACGAACGACAACCTTTGTTGAATCTGCAGGTGCGCAATTAAAATCTCTTGGATTAACGTTCATACCCATAGGCAATTCTCCTTAGCTCGTATATAGACATGTATATATTCGGTAGAATAAAAAATATCTTTAGACATTTAACTTTTAATTTTACAAAGTGTAATATTTGCAAAATCATTAAATTAAAAATTTATAAAAAATCTTCTTCCGAAAACAGATTGAAAAGCATTATTAAAAAGTACTAAGCTAAATATAAAAATGTTTTTTTTATACAGTCTAGCAACTCGAAGTGTTATTTGTAAGTGCAGATGAAGTTGGAAAAGGAATAGGGACAAAGTTATTTTAGCTAACAACCCGTGATTATGATGTTAGAGAATTATGTGTTTATGAACAAAATCCCAACGCAAGAAAATTTTATGAAAATAATGAATTTCAGACTTATAAACGCTCCGAAATAGACGAACAAGGAAATAATAATCCAATGTTATATATAAAATTGTTGTAGGATTAAGCTCTAAATAAGCAAAAAAAACTCACTTTAAGTGAGTTTTTTAATGGAGCGGGAGACGAGGCTCGAACTCGCGACATCCTCCTTGGCAAGGAGGCATTCTACCACTGAATTACCCCCGCATTTCTTTCGGTTGTATTCTTATTATACATGAGCAAAAAAAAAATGCAACATATCTTTTACAATTTGTTTAAATTTTATTTTTTGCATGTTAAGCTATTTATTATAGAAAGGTTTACACTATGCCACCTAAAAAACAGACCAAAACTGAAATTGATGCTAATTTAATGCCTCAAGATATTCCCGCTGAAGAAGCCGTTCTTGGTGCAATTCTTGTTAATCCAGCTTCGGTTATGACAAAAGTTGTTGAACTTCTAAAGCCTGAAAGTTTTTACAAACCTGCTCATAGATATGTTTTTGAAGCAATGTTACAATTATTTAATCAAAACCAAATGATTGATATTGTTTCGGTATCTGATGTGTTAAGTTATTCTCAAAGGCTTGAAATGGTTGGCGGACGTGCTTTTGTTAATGATTTAGCGTTTAAAACAGTTACAACTGCAAACGTTGCTTATTATGCAAAAATTATTCAAGAAAAAGCTATTAAACGAGCCTTGATTAATGCTGGTTCTGAAATCGTTGCGTCAGGTTATACAGTTGAAAACGTTGATAATTCATTAGAAAACGCAGAAAAATTAATTTTTGATATATCTTCTCAAAAATCAACTAAAGATTTTATCCCTGTTAGAGATGATGTTTTAAATGTTTACAACAAAATTGAATACCGCTATCAGCACAGAGATGAATGTACAGGTGTGCAAACTCATTTTTATGATTTAGATACAATGACTAACGGTTTGCAAAAATCAGATTTAATTATCCTCGCAGCGCGTCCTTCTATGGGAAAAACTGCTTTTGTATTGAACATTGTTGCAAATGTTGCGATGAAATCAAAAGTGCCTGTTGCAATGTTTTCACTTGAAATGTCAAGAGAACAATTGGTACAACGTATGATGTGTTCTGAAGCTGAAATTGACTCTCAACGCTTGAGAAGCGGAAATATGCAAAGCAAAGATTGGGAAAAACTTATAAATGTAATGAATGAAATTTCTGAAGCACCGATTTATATTGATGATACTGCTGGTTGTACTCTGACTGATATCCGCGCAAAATGTCGTCGTCTTGCAATGGAAGAAAAAGAGTTAGGTTTGGTGGTAATTGACTATTTACAATTGATTAACAGCTCTGGAACAACGGACAGAAATCAAGAAATTTCAGCTATTTCAAGAGGTTTAAAAATTCTTGCAAGAGAATTGAATGTCCCAATTATTGCTCTTTCACAATTATCCCGTAAGGTTGAAGATAGAGGCGATAAACGCCCAATGCTTTCTGACTTGCGTGATTCAGGTGCTATCGAACAAGACGCCGATATCGTTATGTTTATTTATCGTGACGAGTATTACAAAAACGCTAATGATGAAGAGGAAGAGGCAGAAAAAGCCGCAAACAAAGGCGAGGCAGAAATTATTATTGCAAAACACAGAAACGGTTCTGTTGGTACTGTTAAACTTCTATTCCAAGGTAGTATTACAAAATTCAAGAACCCTATTAAGACTGATGTGTTTTAATGTTGAACTTGCTTAGGCGTTGCTTTGCTTAAAGTCAAGCAACTTAGAAGAAAGATTTATAATTTTGTCATACATATCAATAATACTACTTGCAATAGCACTTTCTATCGACGCTTGCGTTGTATCGTTTTCTTACGGCATAACTTT
>OIYV01000602.1_pt1 | contig 20028 bp, 17 predicted proteins | sample 1588251 | NCBI WGS metagenome assembly OIYV01 (sample SAMN03283282) | human gut metagenome | biome: human-associated habitat; material: feces | host: Homo sapiens | place: Peru | collected 2012
AAAATAAATTAAGGAGAGTGGAAAAATTGTCAGAACTCAAATATAAAAGAGTACTATTAAAATTAAGTGGAGAAGTACTAGCAGGAAAACAAAAAACAGGAGTAGATGTAGAAACAGTAGGAAAAATATGTGATAAAATAAAAGAAATTGTAGAAATGGGAGTACAAGTAGCAATTGTTGTAGGAGGAGGAAACTTCTGGAGAGGAAGAAATGGACATCAAATGGAAAGAACAACAGCTGACTATATGGGAATGCTAGCAACAGCAATGAATGGATTAGCACTTCAAGACGCATTAGAAGCAAGAGGAATATATTCAAGAGTACAAACAGCTATAGAAATGAGAGAAATAGCAGAACCATTTATACAAAGAAAAGCAGAAAAACACTTAGGAAAAGGAAGAGTTGTAATATTTGCATGTGGTACAGGACATCCATATTTTACAACAGATACAGCAGCAGTACTTAGAGCAACAGAAATAAAAGCAGATATAATATTATTAGGAAAATCAATAGATGCAGTATATTCAGCAGACCCTAAGTTAGATCCAACAGCAGAAAAATACGAAGAAATATCTTATATGGAAGTATTAGAAAAAGACTTAAAAGTAATGGACTCAACAGCAACAGCAATGTGTAGAGATAACCATATGCCATTATTAGTATTTGGAATTGAAGATCCAGAAAACATAGTAAGAGCAGTAAAAGGTGAAAAAATTGGAACAATAGTAAAATGAGACACAGGGGACAGGTGAAAAGTGTCTCAAACAAAAATCATAATATGTTAAAAAGAAAAATGAGACAGACGAGGGGTGTCCCCAGTGTCTCAAAAAGGAGAGAGGTAAAATGGATTATAAAAGTTTAGATGATAAAATGGAAAAGTCAATTAGTGTTTATAGTGAAAAATTATCAGAGGTTAGAGCTGGAAGAGCTAATCCAGCAATTTTGAATAAGGTAAAAATAGATTATTATGGAACTCCTACACCTATTAATCAGGTTGCAGGTGTGTCTGTACCTGAAGCTAGGTTGATTGTTATTCAACCTTGGGATGCTAGTGTTTTAAAAGATATTGAAAAAGCAATTTTGGCATCTGATATTGGAATTAATCCAAATAATGATGGAAAAGTAATAAGACTAGCTTTTCCTGAATTAAATGAAGAGAGAAGAAAAGAATTAGTAAAAGATATAAGAAAAATGGCTGAAGAGGCTAAAGTAGCAATAAGATCTATTAGAAGAGAAGGTATTGATATAGCAAAAGCAGAACAAAAAGAAGGAACAATAACAGAAGATGAGTTAAAACAAGCAGAAAATGAAATTCAAAAAATGACTGATAAAAAAATAGATGAGATAGATAAAATACTAGAGGGAAAAGAAAAAGAAATTATGTCAGTATAAATAGCTAAGGAGCGGTTTATGGATTTTAAAGTACAATTAAAAAAATATCAAGAACAAGTAAATAATGAATTGGAAAAATATTCAGGAAAAAAAGATGTACCAGAAAAAATATTAAATAATTCTATGGAATATAGTCTTATGGCAGGTGGAAAAAGATTAAGACCTATTTTAGTAATTGCAACATATGAGATATTTGGAAAAAATATTAATAAATGTATTCCATATGCAGTGGCTATTGAGATGGTACATAATTTTTCGTTGATTCATGATGATTTGCCAGGAATTGATAATGACGATTTTAGGCATGGAAAGCCTACTAACCATAAGAAATTTAATGAGGCAACTGCAATTCTTGCAGGAGATGGATTGTTAAATCAAGCATATATTGTAATTAGTGAAGATTTAATAAAGTCAGAAAGTGAAGAATTAAAAAATAAATTAAAAGTTTTTAATGAATTTTCTACTGCGGTAGATAGAATGATTGCAGGGGAATATATAGATACAGAATATGAGGGAAAGCAAATAACTGATGAGTATTTGGAATATATTCATAAAAACAAAACAGGAGCACTTTTAAAATTATGTGTTAGGATGGGAGCAATTTTAGCTAATGCTAATGAAAAGGATTTAGAAAAATTGACTAAGTATGCGGAAAAAATAGGATTAGCATTTCAAATAAAAGATGATATTTTATCTGAAGAAGGAAATGAAGAGATTTTAGGCAAACCAGTTGGTAATGACAAAGAATTAGAAAAATGTACGTATGTTTCAAAATATGGACTTCAAGGGGCAAAAAAAATTCTAGAAGAAATAACAAAAGAAGCAATAGAGGAATTAAAAGAATATGGAGATAGAGCTGAATTTTTAAGAGAATTAGCTTTATATATAAAAGATAGAAATAAATAGGGGATTTAAAATAATGCTTAATTTGATTATATAATAAATTAATTAAGAACTATGATAAAAAATCCTTAAAGGAGAGCAGAAAATGAAGTTTGATAAAGAAACAATGCCTAAGCATATTGCTATTATTATGGATGGTAATAGAAGATGGGCAAGAGCAAAAGGAAAGCCAGTTAGTTTTGGACATAAAGAAGGAGCAAAAACATTAGAAAAAATCGTAAGATATGCTAATAAAATAGGATTAGAATATATTACAGTATATGCATTTTCAACAGAAAATTGGAAAAGAGCTGAAGATGAAGTAAAAGCACTTATGATGCTATTGCAAAATTATTTAGATGAATATTCTAAAAGAGCAGATACTGAAAATATTAGGGTAAAAATATTAGGAGATATAACTGCCTTGTCTGAAGGAATGCAGAAAAGCATAAAAAGGTGTATGGAAAGAACTAAAGATAATACTGGAGTAACTTTTAATATTGCATTAAATTATGGAGGAAGAGACGAATTAATAAAAGCAATAAAGCAAATATCTGCAAAAGTAAAAAATCAAGAAATAGATATAGAAGAAATATCAGAAAAATTAGTATCTGATAATTTATATACTAAAGGACAGCCAGATCCAGATTTATTGATTAGAACTAGTGGAGAGTTGCGCTTAAGTAATTTCTTACCATGGCAACTTGTTTATTCTGAATTCTTATTTTTAGATAAAAATTGGCCAGACTTTGAGGAAGAAGATTTAGATAAAGCAATTATAGAATACCAAAAAAGAACCAGAAAATTTGGAGCAAATTAAAACAAAATAATAAATATTTATAAGAAGAAAGGAAAAGAGATGGATATAAAAAGATTGACTTCAGGATTATTAGGATTTCCATTAGTATTATTAGTGTTACTAATTGGAGACAAAATAGTAGTAGATATAGCATTATCAATTATAGCATTACTTGCTATGAGTGAATATTTTAATGCTATAGCAAAGGTATCAAAACCAGTAAGATGGTTAGGCTATTTAAGTTGTTTTAGTATAGCTTTTATTCATGTAGTACCAAAAGAATATTTAAATATGATAGTAACATTAGGAGTTCCAACTATTTTAATAGTACTTTTTGCCCAAGTAGTTGCTACAGAAATGAGAACAACATTTAAGGATATAGCGTACACATTTATTGGAATATTTTATGTTGTATTTTTTATTATGTTTGTAGCATTTATTGATGGAATGCCAAATGGAAAAATTTTAATTTGGTATGTAATTTTAGCAGCATGGGGAACAGATATATTTGCTTATTTAATAGGAAAACATTTTGGAAAGCATAAATTTAGTAAAGTAAGTCCTAAGAAATCAATTGAAGGATGTATTGGTGGAACAGTAGGAGCTGTTATATTAATGCTTATTTATACTTATGTTGCAAATACTTATTGGGGAATGAATTATTCATATTTATTTATAACAGGAATAGGAATTATATTAAGTTTAGTTGGGCAAATTGGAGATTTTGCAGCATCTAGTATAAAAAGATTTGTTGATATTAAAGATTATAGTAATTTAATACCAGGACATGGAGGAATGTTAGATAGAATAGATAGTTTAATATTCTTAGCACCATTTGCATATGCATTATTTACGTTGTTATAAAAAGGAGGAACACATTGATATCTTTTATTTTATCAGCAATAAAAATAATATTTTTATTAGGATTTTTGATATTTATTCATGAGTTAGGACATTTTACTGTAGCAAAATTATGTAAAGTAAGAGTAAACGAATTTGCTATTGGTTTTGGACCAGCTATATGGAAAAAACAAGGAAAACAAACCAAATACGCATTAAGATTAATTCCATTAGGTGGATTTGTTAGTATGGAAGGAGAAGAAGAAAGGTCAGAAGAAAGTGGTTCTTTTTCTAAAGCAAGTATTCCAAAAAGAATAGCTATAGTTGCAGCAGGAGCAATTGTAAATATAATATTTGCTATTATAGTTTATTTTTTATTAATTGCCAATTCAGGAACATATATAACAAATGAAATTGTTTCAACTACAGAAGGATATCCAGCCCAACAAATAGGATTACAGTCTGGAGATAAAATTATTGAGGCAAACAATAAAAAAATTGATAATTTATATGATTTAAATAAAGCAATACAAGAAAATACAGAATCTATCAATTTAAAAATTGATAGAGAAGGAACTATACTAGAATATAATATAGTTCCAAAGCAAATAGCAGAACAACAAGGAGGAAGATGGTACTTAGGTGTTAATTTAAAAAGAGCAGAGGACACGATTGGTAATAGATGTTTAAATGCAGCAATGTCAACGAAAGAATTCGTTTTTTCTATTGTTGATAATTTAAAACAGTTATTTACAGGAAATGTTGGAATAGACCAAATGATGGGACCAGTTGGAATATCAGAAGTTGTATCTAAAACTAATGGTATTAAAGAATTTTTATATATGATGGCATTAATATCTATTTCTTTAGGAGTAACAAACTTGTTACCAATTCCAGCATTAGATGGAGGAAAAATATTAATTTTAATAATTGAAGCAATAAGAAGAAAACCATTAAAAGAGCAAACAGAAATAAATATACAATTATTAGGATTTTCAATTTTAATAGTGTTGTCATTATATGTTACATATAATGATATAATACGAATATTTTGATAAAAAACATTTGACAAATAAAAATATTTAATAGATAATATAAATATCGAATTACATTAAGAAAAAAGCTTTAAAATACGAAGGAGGAAAAACAAAAAATGTACTTATTTAATAGAATTACGGTAAATCCACAATTACCAAAAAGAATTGAAAAATTATCAGAAATAGCCAACAATTTATGGTGGTCTTGGAATACAGAATTTTTAAGATTATTTCAAAGAATAGATGGAGACCTATGGGAAGAATCAAATAAAAATCCTGTTAAATTTTTAAAACATGTTTCTCAAGAAAGATTAGAAGCGGTAACAAAAGACATAGGATTTTTAAAAGAATATGATAAAGTAGTATTAAATTTTGACGGATATATGAACAGTAAAAACACATGGTTTTCTAAAAAATATCCAGAAGAAAAAAATGATTTAATTGCTTATTTTTCAGCAGAATATGGAATTGACGAGACAATTCCAATTTACTCTGGAGGATTAGGAATATTATCTGGTGATCATTTAAAATCAGCAAGTGACCTTGGAATTCCACTTGTTGCAGTAGGACTATTATATAAAAATGGATATTTTAATCAAAAAATTAATGGAAACGGAGACCAAGAAACAGAATATAATAACATTGATTTATATGATTTACCAATTAATCCAGTAAAAGATGATAAGGGAGAGGATTTAACAATATATGTTAAATTTCCAAAAAGAAGATTATATTTAAAAGTTTGGCAAATAAATGTAGGAAGAGTAAAATTATATTTATTAGATTCTGATATTGATAAAAATAATGAAGAAGATAGAGATGTTACATTAAGACTATATGGTGGAGATCAAGAAATGAGAATTCGCCAAGAAATAGTACTTGGAATGGCTGGAGTTAATTTATTAAAAAATTATCTTCATTTAGAGCCAACTGTATATCATATGAATGAAGGGCATTCAGCATTTTTAAATTTAGAAATTATAAAAAATATAATAAAAGAGAAACAAGTTTCTTTTGAAGTTGCTAAAGATATAGCAAGCTCAAAAACAGTATTCACAACACATACACCAGTTCCAGCTGGAAATGATATATTCCCAATCCAATTAGTTGAAAAGTATTTTAAAGATTTTTGGCCAAGATTAGGATTATCAAGAGAAGAATTTTTAATGTTAGGAATGAAGCCAGGAAAAGACTTAGCAGAAGGATTTAACATGGGAATTTTAGCGTTAAAAATTGCAGGAAAGAAAAATGGAGTAAGCAAACTACATGGAGCAGTTTCAAGAGAATTATTTGGAGAAGTATGGCCTGAAATAGCAGCAAATGAATCACCAATAGGATATGTTACAAATGGTATTCACACATGTTCATGGCTTGCACCTAAAATGAAAGAATTATATAATAAATATTTGATTCCATATTGGCAAGACAATATGCATCAAGATCAAGTATGGGAAAAAATAAAAAATATACCAGACGAGAAATTATGGAATGTACACAACGAAAGAAAAATAAAATTATTAAAATTAGTAAAAATCAGTACAACAGAAAGATTAAGAAGATCTGGATATAGCTATGAAGAGATTAATGAAATTGTATCAAAATTAAATCCAGATGCTTTAACTATTGGATTTGCAAGAAGATTTGCAACATATAAAAGAGCAACCTTAATTTTTAAAGATTTAGAAAGAATTACACAAATATTAAATAATAGTGAAAAACCAGTCCAATTAATTTTTGCAGGAAAAGCACATCCTGCTGATAAAGAAGGACAAGATTTAATAAGATATATACATCAAGTATCTATGATGCCACAATTTAAAGGAAAAATTTTCTTACTTGAAAACTATAATATAGCAATGTCTAGATACTTAATTAGTGGTGTGGATGTATGGTTAAACAATCCAAGAAGACCAATGGAAGCATCAGGAACAAGTGGAGAAAAAGCATCTGTAAATGGAGTAGTTAACTTTAGTATTCTAGATGGATGGTGGGCAGAAGGATACAACCAAAAAAATGGTTGGGCAATTGGAACAAATGCAGAATATATGTCTTATGAAGAACAAGATAAAGCAGATAGCGAAAGTATTTACAACACTTTAGAAAACAAAGTAATACCAGCATACTATAATAAGCAACAAGACGGAATTTCTAAAGAATGGTTAACATTAATGAAAAACTCTATAATTTCAACAGGTGGAAATTATAGCACAGCAAGAATGCTTGTAGATTATACAAAGCAACTATACATACCACTATGTAATATAACAAATAATTACTTTAGTAATTTAGAATTAGTTACAGACTTTAATAGAGTAAAAGATCAACTTTATGCAAATTGGGACGATATAAAAATTACACAAATAAATAATCTAGACAATATATCAATAGATGCAGGAAATAACATAAAAGTTTCTTGTATAGTAACATTACCAAATATAAATGTAGAAAACATAGAAGCACAAGCATACTACGGAAAGATACTAGATAATGGAACAATAGAAAAAATAGGAATAATACCAATGGATTTAGTTTCAAGTGATGACGAAAAAAGAGAATATACATTTGAAGCAAAAATAGAACTAAAAACAGGTGGAAACTATGGTTACACATTTAGAGTAATGCCAAAACATAAAATGTTATTAGACTCTGCAAATATGAATTTAATAAAATGGATAACACAATAAAAAAATAATTTAAGAAAGACTGCCGATTAATTTAAAATTTGGCAGTTTTTTTTATTAATTCATTGACAAAAAATGTCTAAATATATATAATTAAAAAGTAAATTTTTAGAAAAAAGGAGAATGACAAATTAACGTAATATACTAGAACGGAGATAAAATTTAAAACTGGGGGATTTTAAATTTATGAACGAAAATTATATTGAAAAATATGTTGACATAGAAGGGAACATAAGAGAAAGAAAATACATAGAAAAAATAAAAATGATTATATTTGCAGGAACAAAATTTATGCTTGACAGAGTATTAGCAATTCTAGGTTTAATCTTATTATCACCAATAATTTTAATAATTTCACTTCTTATAAAAATAGATAGCAAAGGCCCAATTTTTTTCAAGCAAGAGAGAACTGGTAAAAATGGAGAAGATTTTTATGTGTATAAATTTAGAACCATGATTGCAGAAAATGATGTACATGATTTTTCAAAGGCAGATAAACATACTAAAATAGGAGAGATATTAAGGAAAACATCTCTTGATGAAATACCACAACTTTGGTCAATAGCTACTGCAAAAATGAGCTTTATTGGACCTAGACCATGGATTCCAGACTATTTTAATAATATGAATGACATACAAAGACATAGATATTGCGTTAGACCAGGACTTACAGGACTAGCTCAAGCAATGGGAAGAAATGATATTGATATATTTAAAAAGATAAGATATGATTTAGAATATATTGAAAATTATTCATTTGCACAGGACATAAAAGTTATAATGTTAACAATAAGAGAAGTGTTTACAACTAAAGGTGCAGATGCTGGAAAAAATACTATTCAAAAAGAGTTAGAAGATTTGAAGAATTTTAACAATGTACGAAAAAATGTAGAAATATCAGAAACAGTAACAAAAATAGCACAATTATGAAGAGCAAATTACTCAGGTAAAAAATATGTTACAAGACAATTTACAAAAAAGGAGAATATATGAACATACTTTTTCATGCACATGAATTTAATATAAAAGAAGGAGGACCATGCACTAAGAGAATAGATTCATTAGCAACGTACCTTGCCAATAACAATTATAATGTTACAATATTAACTAGCTCTCATAACAAAAAAAATGAAATTACTACAATAGATAGAAAGTATAAAATATTGTATGCATGTAGTACTTCCAAAATTAAAGGAAGTACTATAAAAAGGTTTTTAAACAACATAATTTTTGGAATAACCTCTTTTTTTTATGGCATAACCAAACTAAAAAATATTGATGTAGTTATAACTACATCTCCACCACCATTAATAAGCATTTTTGGATATTTGATAGCAAAAATAAAAAAAGCGAAGTTGGTATATGATGTAAGAGATATATGGCCAGAGGTAGCTGTTGAAATGGAGAGTTTTAGTGAGAAAAGCATATATTATAAGATATTTAAGCTTATTGCTAATTTTATGTATAAACATAGCAATTGTATAACAACTGTTACACCAGGTAAAGTTGAAAAAATAAAAAAATATGCAGGTTCAGATAAGGTATTGTATATTCAAAATGGATTTGATGATAATCTTACAAAATTTTCAATAGAACAAGAAGTAGTAGAAAAATATGAACTAAATAAAAAATTCACAATTGTATATATAGGGAATGTGGGACTAGCTCAGAATTTAGATGCGCTAATAGAACTAGCAAAAACATATAAAGAAAAAGAAAATATACAATTTCTTATTTTTGGCGAAGGAGCATATAAAAATACATTACAAGCTAAAATAAGTGAATTAGGATTGACCAATATAAGCTTGGAGGGAAAAATAGATTATTGCAAAGTATATACTATTTTAAAATACTCAAAAATTAGTTTTATATCATTAAAGAATACAAAAATGACAGACAGTGTCCCAACAAAAATGTTTGATGCATTGGGAATAGGTTGCCCAATACTTTTACTAGCAAAAGGGGATTCGTGTGATATTTTGAATGAAGTACATTTAGGAGAACACGCAGAAAACATAGAAGAATTAAAAACAAAATTTAGCTATATGATAGAAAATTATGAAAAGTACACAAAATATAAAGAAGATAGTATAAACAAAATTGCACAAAAATATTCGAGAAAAGAAATTGCTAAGAAGTTTGAAATGGAAGTATTAAAAAATGTTTAAGATGTTAAAAGAATTTTTTGGGTATTTTAAAGCGTGCCATAGAGGAGAAATTTTTAAAAAAATAGAATATAAAATAAAAGATAAAACAGGCTATTTTTATATAAGAAATAAATTGCAAAATCAAAACAAAGATATTTATATAAATGAGTGTAAAATAGATATTCCTAAAGTATTGCAAACAACAGAAGAACAATATGAAGTATTTGGAAAAAAAATTTATGATAATGATATAATAAATCTTTTAGTAATTGACAGAAAATTCTGGAGAAAAGTAAAATTAAATCAATATGAAGATGTAAAAATCGTTTGGGAATATAATAGATTACAATTTTTACTACCAATGGCAATAAAATATAAAAATACCAAAAATAACGAATATAAAAATAAAATAATTGAAATATTGGATTTTTGGGAGAAAGAAAATGAATTTGAATATACTGTAAATTGGAATAGTAATTTGGAAGTAGCTATTAGGGCAATTAATATAACTTTAGCCTTATTAATAATGCAATCAGAACAATTAATCCAAAAGTACAGTAAATTGTTATATTTACATGCAAAACATATATACAGTGAAATAACTTATTCAGATATTTGTATACCGAACAATCACGTTATTGGAGAGGCAACTGCGCTATTAATGCTAGCAAAAATATTAAATGTAGAAGAAGGAAAAAAATGGGGCAAGAAAGCTAAAAAGATATTATATAAATATACTAATATCATTGATGAAGATGGAGTTTCTAAAGAAAATAGTTTTGGATATCAATATTTTGTAACAAAGATGTACATTTTAAATTTATGCTTTATAGAAGAGAAAGACTTATTTACAAAAATCAATCAAAAAGTCATAAAATCTTTAAATTTGCTAAAATGGACAATTATAAATGAAAATGAAATTTTAAATTATGGAGATAATGATGATGGATTTGTTTTTTCAATATATAATAAATTTAATATAGCTAAAGATATAGAAGAGTATTATAATTTATTTTGCAATAATATAACATATAAAGAAAGCAAACTATATAGACAAATATTTAATAAATTTAACCCTGAAAATGAAATAGAGATAGAAGAAACAAATGAGGAAAAAGAATTTATTTTAACAAAAAACATTTTTATATACAAGTGGAATAATAATATATTGTTTTTTAATGCTAAAGATATAGAAGGACATGCTCATAATGATTCTCTTGCTATTAATTTAATTGTAGAGGGAAAAGAAGCTCTACTTGATGCAGGGACATATAGCTATAATAAAACTAAAGAGGACAGAAGATTTTTTAGAGGAAGAAAAGCGCATAATACAATTCAATTAGAAGATAATGCAGAACAAATAGGAAGTTTTAGGTGGATAAATAAAAACAGAAGTTATATATCTTCTTTTAAAAAGCATAATGATAAATTAGAAGTAGAAGGAACGATTGAGAATTTGGCTTCAAGAAAAATCGTTATAGACAAGAAGAATAATAAGATAGAAGTTACAGATAAACAACTAAATAAAAATAAAATTCTATTAGCTTGGCTAATAAATGATAATAGTTCTACTAAAAAAAATGAAATCGTAAATGACCAGATTACAATTGTTACAAATGAAGATTCAAATATTAATTCAAAAGAAATATACATATCTAACAAATATTTAAGAAAAACAAAAGCAATAGCTTACTTCATAGAAAATAATAAAAATAATACAATACAAACTACAATAAGTATTAAGGAGAAGATATAAAATGAGAGTATTAGTTTTAGCTACAGCATATTCTTTACCGAATGAAAAATCAACTCATTTTTTTGTTCAAACAAGAAATTTATATTATAAAAGTAAAGGTATAGATGTAACAGTTTTAAATTTTAAGGCAAAAGAAAACTATGTTATTGATGATATAAATGTAATAACGTTAGAAGAATATAAAAATAATATAGAAAAATATAATTGTGACATTTTAATATCTCATGCACCTAATTTAAGAAACCATTATAGATTCCTTAAAAGATATGAAAAGAATTTCAAACATCTTGTCTTTTTCTTCCACGGGCATGAAGTGCTAAAAATAAATAAAGTATATTCAAAACCATATAAATATATTAAGAAAAATATATTTAAAAAATTAATTCAAGACCTGTATGATAATATTAAACTTTATTTATGGCGTAAATATTTTACAAAATTAGCATATAAATCAAATTTCATATTCGTAAGCAATTGGATGTATGAACAATTTATAAAATGGACAAAAATAAATCCTAAAGTTATTGAAAACAAGTATCATATTACCTATAATGGGATAGGAGAACAATTTGAAAAATCAAGTTACGATTACGAAAAAAATAAAGAATACGATTTTATAACAATAAGAGCTAATTTGGATGGCTCAAAATATTCAATAGATATAGTAAACAAACTTGCCAAACTAAATCCAGAATATAAATTTTTAGTAGTTGGAAAAGGTCGATTCTTTGAATTTAATGAAAAAGCAAAAAATTTAATATGGATGAACAAACTCTTAAATCACAATGAAATAATAGAATTATTAAATAATTCTAAATGTGCATTAATGCCGACAAGAACAGATGCTCAGGGACTAATGATGTGCGAAATGGCAACATTTGGAATTCCATTAATTACATCTGATATACCTGTATGTCATGAAATTTTTGATGGATTTAAAAATGTTGCACTAATTAATAATGAAAAGTTAGAAGCAAATAATTTAACAGAAATTTACAATAAGATAAAAGATAAAAAAGAAAAAAACGATAGGTATTTTTATAAAAATACGTGTAATAAAGAAATAGATATATTTCGAAAAATAGTGGAGGAAAATTGATGGTAGCATTTTTAGGATTTGCACAATTTATATTAATAATAATTAACTGTGTGTATGAATTAAGAAAAAAATCTGTATCAGTATTTTTGTGGGCAGTGTTAGCAGTAATGTTTGGAATTCCACATGCACTAGCAACATTAATTGGAGCATACAAATATAGTAGTTCTACTATGAATGAAGCATCGGTATTTGCTATTTTATTTTGTTTAATATATTTGTTAATGAGATATATTCTTACATTAAACAAAGTAAATAATAATAATGAAAAGGTAACTTTGTCTGAAGAAGAAACAAATACGATGAATAAATTTATGAAAATATTATTTTTTATACTAATGATTGTTGTTTTAGCAAGAAGCATTATGATAATTCGACAAGGAGGTGGATTATTAAATACATCTTGGGAAACAATGAGAGCAGTATCTACAAGTGGGTATTTATCATTTTCCCAAATATTTATTACACTTTTTTTTGTTAGTTCATCATGCATTATTCTTGCTATAAGATTAAAAAATAAAAAAATTTTATTCGGAGGAATTTTACTAATTTTAATAGAAGTAATTATATCAAGAAACCGAATAGAAATACTACCAATATTTGTTGCAATTATATATTCATATATATACAGCCACGACAAACTCAAATTGAAATCCATAATATTTTTAGGAATTATAGGAATTGTGGCTATCTACATAATTTATGCTCTCAGAGCTTTTAGGCATATAGGAACTTTTGATAATTTAATTAGAAACTATGATATAAAATCATTTAATGACAAAGTAGTTACATATTTTGAAAATGATGATGGTGAACTATCTTTGAGAGAATATATGTATTATTTTATTGAGAACAATAATTATTTTACTGATTTTGGAAAGGGACATACATATAAGAGAATGATGCTCATATTTGTGCCAACTAAATGGTCATTTAATCTTAAACCTACTGATTTCGCAATAACAATGGGAAAGGCAGTACTACCAAAGTCAATAGGTTACAGCATACACCCAACGCTTTTTGGAGATGTGTATGCAAATTTTGGAACATATGGTTTTGTATGGGGGGCTTTTTGGGCGATTTTTGTGAGTTTGGTAGACAAAATTATTGAAAAAAGAAATAAAATTATATATCTTCCATTTGCTTTGAATTTTGGAATAGCATATGTTATCGAAGCAAGAGGATCTGTTTACAATGCATTTGCTTGGAGCGTTTATGGAGCAATTATTCTTGTTTTTTTATATACAATATTTAAATGGGTGAATAATAGTGAAAGAACTTTTAAAAAAAATAATAACTAAAGTAAAAAATGAAGAATTATTATCAAGAGTGATAAAAGCAATCGGATTCGGAGCAGGGGGAGCTGTTATATCAAAAGGACTGTTAATGCTATTTAATATAGTAGTTGCTAGAATTTTATCAGAACAAGAATACGGAGCCTATTCTTTAATTAACAATACAGTTCAAACGTTCATTGTATTTGCAGGTGCGGGAATAGGTGTTACATTAACAAGATATGCGGCTTTATATCGAAGAAAAAACAAAAAGATAGCTGGAACGATAATAGGAACTCTATTACTTATAAACACAATAATATCATTCATAATATCATTTATAGTATTTATTTTCTCAGACAAAATAGTTGTACTCTTGAATAGCGATATTAATATCACGAATTTATTAAAAATAACATCAGCAACAATTTTCTTTACATCAGTTGTATCTATATTACAAGGATTACTACAAGGATTTGAAGAATATAAAAGGAATGCAATTATACAAATTGCTTCAAATGTATTTAATCTTTTAATAGGCACAATAGTAGCTAAGCTATTTGGAATAGTAGGAGCTGTAACTTCATTACTAATTTTACAAATTATAATGTTTGTTATTATGCAATTGAACTTGCATATAATCCTAAAAAATAATAAAATTAAGCTTAAATATAAAATTATAGAAGAGGTTAAAGAAGCAATAATAAAAATCACAATACCTTCTTTCCTTGCATCAATATTCGTAATACCGTTGATGTGGTTTACAAATTTCTTCTTTAGCTCAAAAATTGGATTAGAAGAATTTGCGGCTTTTTCTGTTTGTGTACAGTGGTTTAATATTATTAATTATATACCACAGCAATTTGGACAATTGAAACCAATATATACACAGCTATATGATGATAATAATTTCAAAGAATTGAAAAAGTATTTAAATAAAATTATTATATTAACTGTAAGTTTTTCAGTATTATGCACTTTATTATTTATACTAGCAAGAACAGTTATATTGTCTAGCTATGGAGAATTCTATACAAATTTTAGATTGCCATTTTCTATTATGATGTTTACTACCATATTATTTGCTATCCAATCACAATATGGAAGTGTATTTCAAGCAATTGGCAAGAGCTGGATATGCTTTGCATTGAATTGTATATGGGCAATTTCATATATTATACTATTTTTTACATTGTATAATAAAGGGATAATAGGGTATGCTTATACATATTTTGTTTCATATGCCATATATGCAATAATATCAAGTATTGTTTTTTATATTACATTAAAAAATAGAGAAAAAGAGGTGAGCAATGTTGAAAAAATTAATAATAAAAATAATAATATGGTGGTATAATAATACAAAATTTAAAAAGGTAAGAAAAGCAAAAAATGTCAGAATAGGAAGAAAAACAGAAGTTATGAAACCAGAAAATATAGAAATAGGTGAAAATAGTAGTATAAATGGTGGATTTTTAGTTGCTGGCAATAATAGTAAGATAGTAATAGGAAATAATTGCTTGATATCATATAATGTTCATATGAGGACAAGAACTCATAATTATGAAAAAAAAGATATGTTAATATTAGAACAAGGCGAAAAAGAGAACAGTATAATTATAGGAAATGATGTATGGATAGGATATGGAGCACAAATTATGCCAGGAGTTCATATAGGAAATGGGGCTGTTGTTGGAGCTGGAGCGGTAGTTACTAGAAATGTAGAACCATATACAGTAGTAGCTGGAGTACCAGCAAGACCAATAAAAGAAAGGAAGTAATGAAAATGAAAATTAATGTAATAGGGCTAGGATATATAGGTTTGCCGACAGCCTTAATGATGGCTTCTAAAGGATTAGAAGTAGTTGGAACAGATTATAACAAGGAATTAGTAAAAACTTTAAATGAGGGAAAAACAACTTTCGAAGAAAAAGGGTTAGATGACTTGTTTCAAGCAGCCTTGAAAAAGAATATAAAATTCACAACAGAATATCAGGTTACAGACGTTTACATTGTGGCAGTACCAACTCCATATGATAAATTTACTAAAAAAGTTGATGCTTGCTATGTCTGCGAAGCTGTTAAGTGTGTAATGAAAGTTTGCCCAAAAGGAGCAACAGTTGTTATAGAATCAACAGTGTCACCTGGTACAATTGATAAATTTGTAAGACCAATTATAGAAGAAAATGGATTTAAAATAGGAGAAGATATAAATTTAGTACATGCACCAGAAAGAATCATACCAGGAAATATGATCTATGAATTAGCACATAATTCTAGAACAATCGGTGCTGATAATAAAGAGATTGGCGAAAAAATAGCTAATATATATAGAAAAGTTACAGACGGACAAGTAGTTGTCACAACAATTAAAATAGCAGAAACTACAAAAGTAATAGAAAATACGTTTAGAGCTGTAAATATTGCATTTGCAAATGAGTTGGCTAAAATTTGTAGATACAATAATATGGATGTATATGAAGTTATAAAAATATGCAATATGCACCCAAGGGTAAATATATTAAATCCAGGACCAGGAGTTGGAGGACATTGTATTTCTGTTGACCCTTGGTTTTTGGTAGGGGATTATCCATCTTTAACAAAAGTAATTTGGGAGTCTATGAAAGTAAATGACTCAATGCCGGAATATGTTTTAAATAGAGTTTCTAATATTATGGATGAGAATGGATTAAATGACTATAAAAAAGTTGGAATATATGGCTTAACATATAAAGAAAATGTTGACGATTATAGAGAAAGCCCTACGTTGCAATTGCTAGAACACCAGAAAACACATTTGGCAGAACCATTAAAAGTATATGATCCATATATACATAAAGATATAGTAAAAAATCAATATCATGATTTAGATAAATTCTTAAAGGATATAGATGTTGTAATAATAATGGTAAAACATGATGAAATAAAAAATAATATGGACAAATTAAAAGGAAAAATAATTTTAGATACCCAAAATATTTGTGATTTAGATGGAACATATAAATTGTAGAATTTGATTAACTAAGAAGAGGTATGATAAATGATTAAAGTAATGAGCATTTTTGGAACTAGGCCAGAAGCAATAAAAATGGCACCATTGGTAAAAGAATTAGAAAAAAGAGAAAAAATTAAGAGCATAGTATGTGTAACTGCTCAACATAGAAAAATGTTAGATCAAGTACTAGAAACGTTTGACATTAAACCAGATTACGATTTGAATATTATGCAACAAGGGCAAACGCTTAGCAATATTACGTCTAAATCATTAATTGGCTTAGAAAAGATTATTAAAGAAACTAAACCGGATATAGTTTTGGTACATGGCGATACAACAACTACATTTGCAGGTGCATTAGCAGCATTTTACAACAGGATTGATATTGGACATGTTGAGGCAGGGTTACGAACAAACAACAAGTATAGTCCATATCCTGAAGAAATGAATAGACAGATGGTCGATTGCATGACAGATATGTATTTTGCTCCAACAAAATTAAGTAAAGAAAATTTGATAAAAGAAAACATTGATGATAAAAAAATATATATTACAGGGAATACAGCAATAGATGCAATGAAAACAACTGTAAAAAAAGATTATAAAAACCCAGAACTTGATTGGATAAAAGAAGATGAAAGATTAATATTAGTTACAGCACATAGAAGAGAAAACCTTGGTACACCAATGCGCCATATTTTTAAAGCAATAAGGAGAATTGTAGATGATTTTTCTGATGTTAAAGTACTATATCCAATACATTTAAACCCAAAAGTTAGAGAAGTTGCTCACGAGATATTTGATGGATGTGAACGAATAAAGCTTATTGAACCATTAGAAGTATTTGATTTTCATAATTTTCAAAATAAAAGCTATCTAATTATGACAGACAGTGGAGGAGTTCAAGAAGAAGCACCAAGTCTAGGAAAACCAGTATTAGTATTAAGAGACACAACAGAAAGGCCAGAAGGCATTGAAGCAGGGACATTAAAGCTTGTTGGAACAGACGAGGACACCATATATGAAGAGACTAAAAGATTACTTATTGACAAGAAAGAATATAATAGAATGAGCAAAACAGCTAATCCATATGGAGATGGCTATGCATCTAAAAGAATTGTAGACGCAATTGTAGATAAGTATTCTAAAAAGAATTAGAAATTAAATATACTAAAAGAGGACGGGAAATTTTGACACAATTATCGTTTATGTGTCGAAAAAAGGCGAACGAACTTTCTTGACACTACCATAAAATAATATTATTATATTAAATAAGTTAGGGCTATTTATCAATAGCTCTTTTAATTTATAATTGTTGACATATTATTACATTAAGGGTTATAATAAAGGAGAAAGATTTGTATATTATTAAGACTAAAAAATATATTAAAGATTATAAAAAGAAGATAATACAAAAGCATCTAGTAAGAGAAGAAAAATCTATAGAAATGATTGAATTAGCAATGATTGAAGCTACTAATTTGAAAGAACTCATTCATAGCGATGTAGCAATTACGTTTTGTGGAGATTGATGATAAACACTATGGAGATGGTTAAGGAGGTGTAATTATGGTTTGTTTTGGAGATTATTTAAAAGACTACTTGGAAGCTAGAGATATTTCACAAAGTGAATTTGCAACAAGGATGGGCGTTACTCAAAAACATATGAATGAAATTTTAAATGGTAAAACAGGGATTACTATTGAAATGGCAGGAAATATTGAAAGACTTACAGGAATTAGCTCTAGCTTTATTATTGCAATAGAAAATAGAAAAAAAATAGAAGAGAATTTGCTACAAAAATATGGAACTAAGGAAGAACTTAGTAAAAAGATAAAGGAAGAATATTGCGTAAATGAATTAAAAAAGAAAGAATGGCTTAAATTTAAAGATGAGACCAATATTATTCAAACATGTATAGATTTATTAGATTTTATGAGAATAAAAGACTTTAATGTAATTCCTGAACTTGAAAATAAAACTTTGTTAAAAAAAACAGGAGAAGATTTTGCTAAACTTACATTATGGATAGCTCATTGCGACAGAATTACAGAGAATCAAGAAGTAAATGAATATACAAGCTCAAATTTCAATAAATTAATTGAAGAGATAAAAGAGTATGCATATATGGCTGATAATTATGATCCAGCAGAAATACAAAAAATATTAAATAAGTATGGAATTTATTTTTGTGAAGAAAAAGCGCTAGCTGGTACAAAGGTAAGAGGCTGCTTTAAATTAAGAGGCAAGAAACCTACAATTTATACTACAAAAAATTACCAAGCAAAAGATTCGTTTTTTTTCGAATTGTTTCATGAATTAGGACATTGCAAAAGTGATTATAATGAGGCCCAAAAAAAGGTTATATTTGAGGGTAGTGATGAACAAGAAAATAGAGCTGATAACTTTGCATTAGAGACTATGATACCGAAAAGTGTATGGAAGAAAATTGAGGAAGATTATTCAGAAGAGAATATTCTTAATATTTCTAAACAGTATAGAATACCAATTAGCTTTATTGTTGGTAGACTTGCTAACTTAAATATGATTAGTTATAGAAGCAAATTATACAATGAGAATAAATTGAAATAATATAAGCAAATAATAAAATTCATAAATCAATCCTTCTTTTAATATAATTGTACAAAGCAATAAAGCTAGATAAAAATAATTATATAAGAGATTAATTTAACCCAGAAAAGAATTATAGTGAAATAGAGATTACAATTAGCAAAAAGTATATCTCTATTTTTTTGTCGAAAAAGGTCAACAAAAGCAAAGCGATAACAATTGACAAATTCAGAAAAACAAAGTATAATTTAATTACATTTAATTAATGCACACGAAAGTGTGGAAGTCGTGTATTCAAAAAATGAGAGTTCAAGCTCTCATTTTTTGCTATTATATAAGAATAAAAATTAGATAATTAAATATTATAATATTATTACATTTAATTATTGCATGGTAATACATGGTGGTTAAATTAATGTAGTTGCTTTTATATTTTAAAAGCAACTATTCTTTATATACGTGTAATATAGATAAAAATAAGTTTAATTTAGTTTTATAAAATGCATGCACATTTATTTTATATGATTCATAATATATTACAAATGTGCATGTAAGGTG
>OIYV01000605.1_pt1 | contig 19972 bp, 22 predicted proteins | sample 1588251 | NCBI WGS metagenome assembly OIYV01 (sample SAMN03283282) | human gut metagenome | biome: human-associated habitat; material: feces | host: Homo sapiens | place: Peru | collected 2012
TCCAATTACTTATATAATCTTATTTTAATAACGCTTTAAAATCAATTTTAAGCTACTTAAATATTTTATCTATATAATTTAATGTTCAAATAATTTTTTATAATTTCTGATCTTCTATCTAAATTTTATCAAAAATCTTCAAAATGCTTATTTTTCTATATTTGCCGTATTTTACCAACAACAAACTTATAAGCCTAAAAAATAAAAATGGCTTAAAACCGATTCTCGTGTGTCGCTTTTTTGAGGTATTTTTGTATATCTATAAAATCAAACAACTTACCACTAAAAATTGCTAAATCTTAGAATTATCAGTATTTTGCTAAAATACTAGGCAACAAACTATATGGCTGTTTTGTTAGAATGCCTTAAAAACGATTATCACAAGCCATTATTTTAATCGATTTCAAAAGATAAAAGATCTTACATGTAATTATAATTCCATAAGTTTAATTAAAATCTGCAAATTTAAATTGCATACTATAAGTTTAAATCATCAAAATTAATTTCTAAAATCATAAATAGATAATTTGATTAGTTAATAATTTAAATTAATTATAATTGATTTTCAGACTTTATAAATATAATTTAAAATCTAAAATTATAATTAAAATTTATAAATCAATTTGTAATAATCAAATGTTCGTTTTAAGATTTTTTACCAATTTTTCTATTTTTTTGTTTTTAATATTTATTTAAAATGTATATATCTGAAAATAAGGCTCTTCCCCCTACTCCACCGTTTTTTATTAAATCTAGTAAATTTTATGCCTTACATAAAAAGTAAGCCTTACTTTAATATTTAAAATAAGACTTATATTTATTTTTATATATTTTTTTCATTTAAATATCTTTTTAATAAAAATGTAAGAAAATATGGAAATGTATAAAATTTTCCGTTAAATCCAATATTTTTATTGCAAAGTTTTATTCCGTATTTTATATCTTTATATTTATCATTATCAATTAAATTATTTAAAGATATTGTGGAATTATCACTTGCCTTCACTTCCACTGGAATTAAATAATTTGTATCTCTTACAAAGAAATCCATTTCAAGTCTGCCTGTTTCGTCCCTATAAAAGTACAAATTATATCCTTCTTTAACTAACATATCTGCAACTATATTCTCATAAATCGCACCTTTATAAGTATTGAAATTTTTATTTCTTCTTAAATCAAGTTGAGCTTCTTCATCCAATGTTGCAATCAGTAGACCAGGATCTCCAAAATATAATCTAAAATTATCCGGATTATAGTTTCCTTTTAACGGTAAACTTACTTGTTCAAGACAATAGCAAATATTAACTATTCCAGCATTTTCTAGCCATTCTACGACTCCAACATATTCCCTATTTCGAGCTCCAGAAGAAATTTTTGTTATTTGAAATTTTTTATTTTCATTACCTAGAAATACAGGAATTTTTCTATATGCATTTAGTATTTTTGTTTTATCAAGTCCACCTGCATATTTAGTAATATCTTCTTCGTAGTCCAATATTATTTGCTTTTGCATTTCTAGAATTCCAGTATATGTTTTGTTTTCAACAAATGTTTTAACAATTAGTGGCATTCCTCCAACAATCATGTATTCTTGAAAATTTTCCATCATAACATCATATTGTATTTTTGATAATGGTTCATTTTTTTTCATACATTGATATAAATCTTCTATTTGCTCATTGTTATATCCTTTTGCCCATAAATATTCTTCAAAATCTAATGAATGCATTATATAATCAATTTTATTGCCTACACTATTCGATTCAATTTCTTCATAATTTATTCCCATTAAGGATCCTGAACATATAACATCAAATCTTCCGTCTTCTCTAAAGGCTTTTAAAGCCGTTGCACAACTTGGATAGTCTTGTATTTCATCAAAAAATATTAATGTTTCTCCAGGTATGAATTGAAAATCTCCATTCTTTAATGTGATATCTTTAATGACTCTATCTATTTCAAACCCTTTGTCGAAAATGTCTTTATATTCTGGTTGTAAAACAAAATTTATTTCAATTAAACTTTTATAATTATTTAACCCAAAGTTTTTTATTGATTCAGTCTTTCCAATTTGTCTCGCACCTTTTACTATTAATGGCATTTTATTTTTGCTTTTTTTCCATTCTATTAAATATTCATCAATTTTTCTTTTTAATCTCATATTATCACCTTCAGCATTAGTATATCACATTTTTTACATTCTTTCAATGCTTTATATCACATTTTTTACATTGTTTTTCGACAAATTATCACATTTTTTATATATTTTAAAAGAATGATGAATTTGATACTTTTACTCGGATTGTATCTTTTAAATAATGTTTTTAAATTTCTTCATTCGGCAATGGTTTAAGATATTCTTTTTCTTTGTTAAAAAGCATTATTGGTGCTACTCCTGTACTGGAATTAACCTGTTTATTTACTTTTAAATTTATTTCTTCTATTATTTTTATTAACTCTTGTTCATTTTTAAATTCATGATTATATGGTATAAGCCAACTCACGAATCTATTTGCTGATTCATCTTTGCCCTTCGTATATGGGTGTTTTGGTTTACAGTGTCTTGCATATGTTCCTATATTTCATCATAATATTTATCTAATTTTGATTTTCTATTTCTTTTAATTTCTGATTTACTATATCCGTTATTATATTTTTCAATTGTTCTTCTATCTACTTTATAAATTCTGAATAATTCTTAATAATTTGGTTTGATATTTAATGTTTTCATTATTAATAACTCCTGTTTTAATTTTTCTATTTTCTTTTTGTATTCTTCATTCATTTGTTATACCTCCCATAAAAGTATAACAAAAAAGAATGTACTTTTTTCAATTTAACTATGTACATTTTTGTACATTTTTAAATTTGATTTTTTGTACATTCTTATATTATCATTAACATAATCATTTGATTTTTTATTTTTGAACATTTCTCTTAATTGCTTTGGTATTTCCATAATATATTTTGTATCCATTAAACCTAGAATGGAATCTACTTCAGCATACTTTATAATTAATGTATTTTAATACAATAAATCAAATTTATTATATTGAATTTTATTATTTTTTCAATATGCTAACATAAAAGAAATAATATTATATATAAAATTATATTCAAGTTTTTATTATCTTTCATCTGGTTGATTCCAAGTATTCTTTGTTATCGCTGATTGTTTGTTTTCCAAAATTTCAATTCTTCTATTTGTTGTTTCTACTAATTTTTGAATACTTTCTATACATGGATTTATTCCTAAAGTTTTTAAACTATTTTCAAAATTATTTGCTTTTATTTGTTTAAAGTATTCTTTTAAAGTTCTTATTGCCTTTTGTGGATTCTCTGTATATTGTTCCATATAATGTGGATAAATTAATAGAGCATTCATATATCTTGCTTTATAATCAACATTAGATCCTGAATTTGCTAATCTTTTTAAAACATAACTTAATTGTCTATTTGTTATTCCATATTTTTTCTGAATTTCAATAAAGTTTTTATGTGTTATATTCTCCTGTTGTTCCTTTATTTTTATTAATTCTAACTTTGCAAATGTTTCTACTGCATCATCATAATAACAAACAATTCTTCCCATTTCTCTATTTGTAGTGTCTTCTTTTGTAGCAATTCCTTTTTCTATTAAATATTGATTTAACATTGTTTCAAAGCAAGCTGGAGTTACTTCACCTAACATATTTCTAGTAGAATTGTTATTTTTTGATATATCAAATGTATGAGATAATTCATGTACTAACAAATAAATATCTTCTATAGTTCCTTTGTAGGGCATATATACAGCTGATTTTCCATTTCTTGAAAATACACAAGGAATTTTAGTATGTACAGGCATACCATCACTTTTTGTTTTTGAAAAGTCCTCATTTCCATCCAACATATACATATTAAAACCAATATCACTATTTCCATCAATGATTTTTTTGGCCTTTTCATATAGTTCTTGATCTAATTCTTTAAAAAATTGTAAAGTCACTTCTTTAGTTTGTTTTTCTGAAATAGGTTTTGTAATTTCATTAATATGTCTGTCTTTTATTTTTAATTCAGTAGACATGATTTTAGAAATTCTGTATAATAAATTATAATCTGTACTTCTTTCTCTATTTTGCATGTTTTCATATATAAATTTATTCAAATTAGGTAATTCAAATTTGCTATGAGTATATTGTGAATCTCTATTTTTTCTCGTATTCAATACCTTTGGTGTTTTTTTTCTCATTTTCATTTCTCCATTTTCTAAGGTAATATATGCATATAATTTTATATCATTTTACCATAAAATTATATAAAAAATAGTATTTTATCAATACTATTTTTCATGCTTTACAACAGTTGGAACATCTTTTTAACTAAATATTGAATTTGGATTATATAATTTCCTTTTCTCATATTCTTTTTTTTGCCAATTCAAGTTTAATATGCTATTTATAAGCTCTTTCTCTTTATCATTAGCAATATAATCTTTGTATAAATTTGTTAAAATACATTTTGTATTTTTGGAAATAATATTAAAATTATATTCATATTTATACGATCTATCCTTATACTTTTCATAAAATTCGATCTTTTGTTTTGGAATTTTATTGTATTCGTCAATCGGAATATACTTTAGAATTTCTAAAACTTCTGTATAGTTACGCGAATATTCATTGACCATATAAAAGTCCTCCTTATTTATTTTTTGTTTTATTTTTAGATAATTCCTCGACTGATTTTACTCTAGACGTGTCTTCAAATGTTAAACCAGATGTTAGTCCATCCTTTAAAAAGTGTTTTAAAGATATCTTATTCACATTATCACGCTGTTCTAAAGCTTTAATAATTCTGTCATATTCGATTTCAATTTCTTCTCTTGAGCCATGATATAAATCTTCTAAATTTTTACTACTACAATCCGTAGTTAATGGAGCATTAGTTTCTTTATTATATATTAAATAATCTATACCTTTAAATTTTTGTACTAAGTTTACCATGTAGTTATAAAAATTCGAGAATTTATCTAATACTTCTTTTTTTTCTACATTTCTTCCTGTTTCCTGTGCTCTTTCTCTAATATTATTTAAGGAAAGTTCTAAAGTTGGATTTAAAGCAATGATATATGGTGTTATTCCATTATCAATAGCCAATTGAACTTTTTCATCAAATGCAGGTGGAGTTATTGAGCCTTCATATACAATACTGTCATCTAATAATTCTTTATTTTCAAATAATGCTTGTGCAAAATATGATTTACCTGCTCCATAAGGGCCTAATATAAATATACTTCTTTTTATATTATTGTTATTTATTGTTCTAATATATAGTTCATTCGTAAGTACTGCAGCAGAGTTTGTTACTGACATATTATACTTTCTTCTATTTTCTAAACTTTCTGCATAAAACTTAAATGTCATCTTCATTAAATCAGAATTAATATATGCACCATTTCTACTTTCTGGCAATTTTAAATATCTATCTAATAATTCATCTGTTTGTGTTGTTGCTAAATTTATAGCATGTTGTTCCATTTTTCCAATGTCAATATCTTCTGGAAATCTTTGTCTTATTTGTTCTCTTTTTATATTTTGCAATTTTTACACCTCAAAAAAATATTTTATTAAAAATTAGAAAAATTTTTTATTCTATTTTCTAATTCTTTATCATTTGTTGCTTTTAATGTTGTTTCAATTCCTGATAAAAATATTTTTTTTAAATATTTTTCATCATTAGCGTCATGTATATTTTCTATAAATTTTAATTTATTTATTGTTTCTTCTCCTATCATTTCATTTGCTAAAATAATCAATTCATTCCATTTTTGGATTTGTCCTCTATAATGGGCATCTAATCCATATAATACTTTTAAGTTATAGTTACTTGCTAATTCCCAAAATTCTCGTCTGGGATAATTAACATTTACCAATTTTTTTCTTTGCTCGTCTAGTGGAAAATTATTTAAAATTCTATTTTCGTTATATGTTCGTTGAAAAATATTGTTTAAATTTATTTCTAACGGAATTTGGTATTTTTCAGCTAACTGACATATTCTAGTCGCTACTTCTTTTTCTATTTTACCAAAGTTCCTTTTTTTGCTTAAATATATATCGGGATGTGCAATTATATCTGGTATGCCCAATTCTACTGCTTTTTCTATATATTCAGCATATCTTAACAAGTCTGCTTCTGAAAAATCACATTTCCCTAATATTTTAAGTTCTTTGTCATTACCATATACAAAATGTTGTCCTAAAATTAAAATATCTGTTTCATCTTTTAATTCTTGTATATTTTTTTCTTCACCAGGTAGGAATTCTACTTCATATCCTGATTTAATTATAATTTTATCTTTATATTTCTCTTTTAAATTTTGTATGCTCTGAAGGTATTCAATTCTTTGGTCATACAACATTCTTATTCTAGGTCTTTTATCTATTATATTTTTTTCAGGACAATGGTCTGTAAAAGCAACTTCTTCAAAGCCCATTTTTATGTAGTCTTTAATATAGTCTTCATCTAGCATATCTGCATCTGAATGCATACATCTATATGTATGTGAATGATAATTAAATTTTTGCATATATTAATATTTTCACTCCTTATTACATTATATTTCATTTTCCAAACACCTGTATTAATTACATTATATCACTTTCTTTCAAATTTTTACCTTATTATTTAAATCTTCTTAAATAGTGATCCATTTTTTCTATAAATTCAGTATTATTTTTTGTTTGTGTCATTTGACTTATAACTTGTTCTGTTACATCTGCAACAGGCATACTATTCATCGCTTTTCTCAATGCAAATACTGTTTCTCTTTCTTTAGTAGTAAGTAATAAATCTTCTCTTCTTGTTCCTGATTTATTAATATCAATTGCTGGGAAAATTCTTTTTTCAGATAATTTTCTGTCTAAATGTACTTCCATGTTTCCTGTTCCTTTGAATTCTTCAAATATAACATCATCCATTCTACTGCCTGTATCAATTAATGCTGTTGCTAATATTGTTAAACTTCCTCCATATTCAATATTTCTTGCTGCTCCAAAAAATTTCTTAGGTTTATGTAATGCTGCGGGATCGATACCTCCTGATAATGTCCTTCCAGATGATGGAATCACTAAATTGTAAGCTCTAGTTAATCTTGTAATACTATCTAATAATATCACAACATCTTTTCCGTGTTCTATTAGTCTTTTAGCTCTTTCTAAAACCATCTCAGCTACTTTTACATGGTGTTCAGGTAACTCATCGAATGTAGAATGTATTACTTGTCCTTTTATAGATCTCTTCATATCTGTTACTTCTTCTGGTCTTTCATCTATTAATAATACTATTAATTCAACTTCTGGATTATTTTTACTTATACTATTAGCAACTTTTTTTAATAATGTTGTTTTTCCAACTTTTGGAGGAGCTACAATCATACCTCTTTGTCCTTTTCCTATAGGACACATAAGATCTATTATTCTAGTTGCGTAATCGTTAGGTGTTGTTTCTAATTTTAGTTTTTCTGTTGGATATATTGGTGTTAGTTCATCAAATCTTTTTCTTTTCATCGCTTTTTCAGGATGTTCTCCATTTACTTCCCCTACAAAAATTAAAGATGGGAACTTTTCTCCTTCTCTATATCTAGAAATTCCTTTTATAATGTCCCCTGTGTCTAGTCTAAATCTTCTTATTTGCACCATAGATATATAGACATCTTTATCACTAGATAGATAGTTCTCCCCTCTTAAAAATCCATATCCATCAGGCAATATTTCTAAAATACCTTCTGCAATTTCGTCTCCTTGATTTGTCAATTTGTAATCTACAATTGGTTCACCGTTTTCATCATAGTGCTGTTTATTATTTTCTTTATCTTCTATTGTTTCAGAATTTCCTTCTGCAATCTCGCTTCTTGGTTCTTGTTGTAAAATTTGATGTAAAACTGTAATTAGCTCATCTTTTTTTAATTTTGATATATTTTTAATATTATTTTCTTTTGCTAGTGTTTTTAACTCTGCTAAATTTAATTCTTCTAAATCTTGCATAAATACCTCCTTTAATTGAGATTTATTAATTTTATATAAATTGGGGAAATTTTTAAGAATATAATAATGTATTCATTATAACACATTTTTTTCAAATTTTAAACAGATTTTACAAAAAAGGTAAAAAATAAGAGTGCAATAAAAGGAATGTATTATTTATATTACATTCCTTTATCTATATACACCTTTTCATTTGGATAATACATATCTAATTTTTCTCTTGCTGTTTGTTCAATAAATTCTAATGAATTTACATCTTCTTTTTTCTTAGCAAGTTCTTCTTTTTCTTGCTTTTCTTTTTCTATTTTTTGTGATAATTCTTGACTATTTTTACTATATTGGTTTAATGTGTTTTGTTGGCTAATTAGTGTAAATATAGCATACAAACTTATTATAAATATTAATAATTTTATATATATTTTTTTGTTCTTTTTCATAAGTTAATCTCTCCAATTCTAATGTACAAATCCTTACGGATATCATATTTATATATTTCTACATAAACTTTTAAATTCCTTCTTATATTTTTAATTTTTTACATTATTTTTTATTGTTTTGTTCCTTTCTAATATTTTTGTTGTTTTTTTCCATAATTTTGTAGAACTTTTGGTTATATTTATAATAACAAAAGAAACCGGTTTAAAAAATAATTTCTTTATAATCTTATAAAAATATTTAATTGGAAGTAATAAAAATTCTATTATTTTTGATACTATTTTCTTTATAAAATTTATAATTTTAACATTTATTTTTATAATATACGAACTAAATAAAAGCATATATAAGAAAACGCCAAGTATAATTCCAAAAAATATAAAAAATCTGATTTCTCCATTATTAAAAACAAAGATAGAGTATAAAATAATAATTCCAGTTAAAATCCAAAACAAAGAATCTTCTATATATGTAATTAAATCACTAGTTTTAAAAGTTTTCCTTAGTATTCTAAAGAAGTCAAAAAGTATTCCTATTATAATGCCATTTATTATAAAAATACAAAATAAATAAGCTTGATTCGTAACCATTATTGTCTCTCCTTATGTAATTAATTACTTAAAAATTTTACTAATGAAACTTCCCTTTGACTTTTCTAATGTTTTACTGTCACTATATGTTAAAGATGAAATATCTCCTTCTACAATCACCTCAGATGTATCAATACTTAACTTATTAATTCTAAGATTTTCTCCTTTGACTGTTAAAAGTCCTAATTCTGTTTCAACTATAACAACTTGATCATCAAAACTTAAAACATCTAATACTCCCGAAATACTTAATTTTCCTCTATTCTCCAAAATAAGATTTTGTATTACGCTTGTATTAATTGTTTTTCTCTCATCCATTGTCATCTGCCATACCTCCTTATTTAATTACCTTGCTAAATTATATATATTCAGAGTTTGTCTCTTTTAGAACAATAATATGATAATTTGTTATTAGTACAAAAATTTATTTTTAATATTAAAAGGATATAGATTTTCCCTATATCCTTTTGTTATTATTTAAAAATAATAGAATGAAATTTATCTACAATTTTATCTTCTATTATATCTTTAAATGTAATACTTATTTTAGACTCTGAAATTTCAAAATTAAGTATTTCCAACTTTTCTTCTTCAATTAACTTAAGTATGTCATGAATAGAATTGAAATTACGAATAATTCCGTTTCCGACAATTGATATTCTAGAAATATCTTTTTTTATAATACTTTTTATGGTATTTTCCTCAATAATATCTGAAATAACTGTTCCTGGTTTATGATTAAATGTTGATTTTGTTATAATTGGAATTTTAAATTTATCGCCTATTTCAACACATCTATTATGAAGCACTTTTGCACCTTCACTTGATATTTCCATCATTTCATTATAAGATAATGCAGATAATTTCTTTGCATCTTTTACTTTTTTAGGGTCTGTAGTATATACTCCATCTACATCTGAAAATATATAACAATTTTTCGCCTTTAATGCTGCTGCAAGAGCAAGTGCCGTGGTATCAGATCCACCTCTTCCTAAAGTCGTAATATCCATTTTTTCATTCATTCCCTGGAATCCTGCTATTATTACAATTTTTTCTTGCTGTAACTCATTTTTAATTCTCGATATATCAATTTGTTCTATGATAGCATCTTGATTAGTATTATTAGTATAAATTCCTGCTTGCCAACCAGTTAATGAAATTGCTTTATATCCCATCGATTTCAATAATATCGCTAATTTTGCTATCGAAATTTGTTCTCCACTGCTTAGTAAAGAATCCATCTCTCTTTTATCTATTGTATGTGATAATTGCTTTGCTTCATAAATTAATTTATCTGTTGTTTTTCCTTGTGCTGATAAAACTACTACTATTTGATGTCCTTTATCATACAAATCTGTAATTTTGTTTGCTACTAATTTTAATTTTTCATTGTCAGAAAGAGAACTACCTCCAAATTTTAAAACTATAGTGTCCATTAGGATCACCTCTTTAAAAAATATATAGAGCTGATTTAAATAAAAACCTGCTCTATATATTATATTCATCTTAAATTTATTATGTTAAAATTTTATATTTTCATTTTCAAATAACTCTCCATAAAGCCATCAATATCTCCATCCATAACTGCCTGTACATTACCAACTTCATAATTAGTTCTATGATCTTTTACCATTGTATATGGGCAAAAAACATAAGAGCGAATTTGACTTCCCCATGCAATATCCATCTGTACACCTTTTAAATCCTCTATTTTGTCTTTTTGTTCTTTTTCTTTTAAATCTATTAGTTTTGACTTTAACATCTTCATTGCAGTCTCTCTATTTTGAATTTGAGACCTTTCAGATTGACAAGCTACAACTATATTTGTTGGAATATGAGTAATTCTAACTGCAGAAGATGTCTTATTTATATGCTGTCCTCCTGCTCCGAGAAGCTCTATAAGTATCAATCCTTAAATCATCTGGGTTTATTTCAATTTCTATGTCATCTGTTATTTCTGGTAGCACTTCTATAGATGCAAAAGAAGTATGTCTTCTTCCTCCACTGTCAAAAGGCGAAATTCTAACTAAACGATGTACTCCCATTTCACATTTCATATATCCATATGCATTTTCACCAATAATTTCAAATGTCACACTTTTTATTCCAGCTTCTTCACCTTCCAAATAATCTAATTCTTTTACAGTATATCCAGTTTTATTAGCCCATCTTGTATACATTCTATATAGCATTTCTGCCCAATCTTGTGATTCAGTTCCTCCTGCACCTGGATGAATTGTTATTATTGCATTATTTTGATCATATTTTCCTGATAAAAAAGTACTAATCTCAAACTTTTCTACTTCTTTTTGTAATTTATTACTATTTTTTAATATATCAATTGCTATTTCTTCGTCTGGCTCTAATTGTACTAATTCTGACAACTCTTGCAAATTAATAATTTCATTTTTTATTTTTTTATATTCAACTGTTTTGTTCTTTATGTTTTTAATTTGAGTTAATATCTTACTAGAATTTTTGCTATCATTCCAAAAATTTTCTTCCATAGTCTGCTTTTCTAATATTTGTAATTGTTCTTCTAACTTAGCTATGTCAAAGAGATTCACCCAATTCTTGTATTTTTTGTTTTAGGTTCTTAAGTAAATTATTATTTTCTTCTAACTCTAACATTTTATCACTCCTTTATCTGTTTTTGTTATTTAACATTAATTGTATTCCTCAATGTTATTTTGTATTTTCAATTATAATTATTTCACTATCTTCTCCTCTTACTAACGCAAAATCTCTGTTAGTATATTCTTCCATTCTTTCTTTTTTTACTTTTCTATTAAATTCAAATGGTTTATTCTTTATTATTTCAATATCCTCGTCATTATCATAATAATTTATATTTAAATAATATGGATCAAATAAATATGCAAATTCTTCATCTAACTTAGTTAATAAGCAATAATGATCACAATCTTGATATATTCTAACTATTGCTACTGCACCTTTTTTAATTTTTTCATTTAATTCCAAATTATAAATAGATATTTTATCTTTAGAAATACTAGAACATTTTATATTCATTCCTTTATTATTAGCATTTTCATTTAGCCAATTACTTAAAAATTCTAAAGCATATACAGATGTTCCACCTTTTCCTATTTCTCCTAAATTATTAGTTTTATCTAAAGTGTATTGCATAATAAATTTATATATTTCTGGAGATATTTCGCTTCTTTTAAATAAATATCTTAAAGAATTTAAAAGAGTAGTTGTCCCACAATCATATTCTGTTATTTGATAATCTAATGGAGTTTTTGTATATTCATATTTTACTTTATTTTCTTTCATATTTTCTTTTTTCCTTATTTCTTTATTTTTATATTATCATTTTACAAGCAATCTATGATCAAGTCAATAATTTTCATTAAAAAAGCAAAATTGCCTTATAGAATAGTTCCATAAGACAACTTTGTTGTTATCATGACAATGTATACTTTGTATTATCCTGAGCAATCTCTGAATCCAAAATACATTTTTTGTATTTGTTAGGATTTGAAAGAACATCAAACACTATGTTTTCAAACATATAATTTACAGTATTACTAAGCTCTCTAGCACCTGTATCAAGAACAAGTGATTTTTCTGCAATACTTTCAAACAAATCATCATTATAGATTAATGTTATTCCCATATTGCTAAGTTCATTTTGGTACCTTTTAAATATGGATAATTCTGATTTTTTTAATATCAGTGCCAAATCTTTTTTTGTAAGTTCGTTCATTTCTATTATAGTATCAATTCTTCCTACAAATTCTTCTGGCAGACCATACTTAACCAAATCCTGCTTTAAAAATTTCGCTTTTGATTTATGAGTTTCCTCTTTAATCGAAAAACCTAATGGATTAGAATTTAACCTTTTGTCTCTAATTATATCTAATCCAGAAAAAGCACCTAAAAATATAATAATAATATTTTTAGTATCAAAATCAACAAGCTTTACATTGTAAGAATCCGTTTCTACAGGAACTTTTATCGTTGTTCCTTCAATAATTTTAAGCAAACTTTTTAAAACTTCTGTTCCGGCAACATCATGAGATACTTCATGACCTGCTTTTTTATCAATTTCATCAATTACTATAATTCCTTTCTGAGCTTTTTTTATATCCATATTGGCATTTTCAAGCAAATTCAAAATCATTTCATTTACATCTGCTCCATAATATCCTTCTTGGGTATATTTAGTAGCATCTTCAATAGTGTATGGAATATTAAGTCTCTTGGCTATTTGTTTAATTGTTTCAGTTTTACCTGTTCCACTATTTCCAATAACCAAAATATTTGATTTTACAGTTTTAAAATTTATTGCTCTATATATAGCAGTAATAATTTTTCTTACAGCTACGTCTTGTCCTATAATGCTTTTTAATACTTCTTTTTCCATGTCCTTTATGTCTGGAAGTATTTCTTTTGGCTTTGATTTACTTCCTGTTGGTGTTTGTATTCCTGAATTTCCTGAGCCAAACTGATTACCTTCTTTTGGTTTTTGTTTTGACTTTTTTACAGTTTTCACAACAATTATTTTTTTGTTACTTCCTGTATTATAGATTTTCCGTACCTTTGCCATAATAAAACCTCCTTTTATGCATTTTACAAAACGCATAAATTATTATTGAAATTTTGTCGATAAAGTTTTCACTAAACCATATGAATCAATTCTGAAAAAATATTCTCTTCCAAGTAATCCTACTCTTTTAGCATCAACCTCTTCCACAATTCTTTCTGCAAAAATGTTTTTTGTTTGACTTTCTCCATGATTAACTAAAACCAATTTTAAATTTTTAAATTGTTTTAAAAACTCAATCATTTCATCAGCCTTTGCATGTGCAGAATATTCTGTTGTATATTCTACATTTGCTCTTTTCTTTGCAATCAATCCTCCTACCTCTACCATTGAACCTGTTTCAGCATTCTTTAACTTACCTCCCATTGTTCCTTCAGCAGTATATCCAGTAAAATGTATCAAAGTATTACTTCTTGATATATATTCTGGTATATATACCTGTGCAGGTCCATATGAACCCATTCCTGAAGTTGTAACAATTATTTTTTTGCTTGTACTCTTTAATACATCACTTCTGCTTTCATTGTCCACAAATGTCAAATTTTGAGGTAAAAAATCCTTCATTTCTGGTTTTATACCCAATCCATCTTTAATATATAAATTGGTATATCTAATTGCCAATTTTCCATCAAAATAGATTGGAATGTTGCTATCAAGTTCACAATTTTCTTGCATGCATTTTAACTCATACAAAATTTCCTGTGCACGTCCCAATGAAAATACTAATGTTAATACAGTTCCATCAGACTCTATGCATTTTTTAATGTTTTCTTTAAAAATTTCTTTGATTTCAGTGGAATCCATGTCTCCATAGGTTGATTCTTGAATAACAGTTAATGGTAATTCTAAAATCCACTTTGGTATTGGATTAACATTAAAAAACATGTTCTTATTGTTATAGTCACCTGTAAATAATAAATTAATATCTTCATATTCTGGATAACTAATTTGTACAAGAATAAGTGCAGCTCCAACAAGATGTCCATTATTAAGAAATGTAATTTTCACATTGTCGTTAACTCGAATCGTTTCATTATACCTACATGGTTTCAAAAGAGATAATGTTTTGTCTACATCTGCTTCAGAATATAAACATTTAACATTTTTTCTTTTTGATACTGAACTCAAAACTTTAAAGCTATCATTCAGGGCTAGCGGTAATAATTTGTTTGTGGTTTCTGTTACATAAATCGGCCTATAAAAGCCTTTTTTTACCATATATGGCAATCTACCAATATGATCCACATGAGTATGTGTAATTAAACAAAAATCGACTTTTTCTGGGTCGAATGGTAATTCATTGTTTAATTCATCATACTTCCTTTCTTGAAACAAACCACAGTCTGTAACAAACCGTAGTGTTTCTCCGTTTGGAAATTTGACTATTGCAAGATTACATGATCCTGTAACTTCTTCATGCATGGCCATTATGTCTACATAGAACCGACATTTTTTTCCCATAAATAATCCTCCTACATTAAATTATTTTATTCAATGTATAAATACTTACATTGTAGTTTTATTTTATCACTTTAAAGTTTTTATGTCAATCAAAATTACTGACTATGATTCAAATTTTTCCTTTATCATTTTTGCAAGTTTTTAAAAATCTGTACATCGTGTAAATAACCATTGTATTATAAGGTTATCCATATTGCTCGAAATTCATTTTATTTCTTAGATATACAATAACAAGAATAAATCCTATTATTTAACAATATTTTTTTTGCTTTCTTTTAATAATTTTTTATAATTCTGTTGTGCTACAATTTCTCTTAATTCTCTAGCTTTATAATCAGAATTTACCCCTATAATAACAAATGGCACACCACTTAGTATTAGAGCTATAATAATCTGCCATCCATAATATTCATCACAGAATTTCATTAATATCAATGAAATTGATATAGGAATAACGACTAATAGCATAATGCCACAAAATAGTTGAATCCTATTTGCTTTCCTTAATTTTTTAGCTGCTTTAGTTTTTAGTTTGTTCGTTTTAAAATTTAATTTTCTATATTCAAAATCATCAATCTTGCTTTCGAAGTCTGGATCATTTGAGTGTGGCAACACACAATAAATAAACCAATTAGTATAGTCACCAAACATTTTTCCGACAACTGTAACAATTAGTATGATTCCAACTATTAATAACATAATAACTATTGACGCAAATATTAATATCGCAATAGCTAGATTATGGAATTCTGAAATATAAAATGGCTCCATATTATCATTCAAATATACATTAACTGTATCTCTATCTTTCAATTCCATATTATTTGTATTGTACTTAGAAAAAGGGAATTGGTGATACCCTGCCCTATAATATGCAATCATATCTGTATCAGCATGATATATTCCCTGTACTATTTCAGTGTATTCTATATTTGGCACATTATTTAAATTATTATAATAATCTTCTAGCATAAAAAATCCTATAAGAAATACTAATATAAGCGTACCCCAAAGTAATGACATTGATAACCAATATCTCCTATAACTTTTAATAGCTTTTTTACTTGCATTATCATTTTTATACTTTGCAAAGCCTAAAACTGAACTATTTAATTCTGCTTTATTTACTGCATTGCCCAAACTTATAATTTGACTAATTGAATTTAATTTATTTGAAAAAGACATATATTTTTATCATTCCCTCCTAAAATTTCCATGATTGTCACTTCTCTCTTTTTTGAATTATACCATATATTTTTTTTCATAAATAATCATCCTGCATTAAATTTTTTTATTAAATGTATAAATAATTACATTGCAGTTTTATTTTATCACTTTAAAGTTTTTATGTTGATTTGAATCACTTACTATAATTCAAATTTTTCCTTTATCATTTTTGCAACTTTTTCTGCTGATATATTTGTATTATCAATTTTATAAAAGTTTTTAAATATTTTTTCTCCTTCTCCTGGTTTAGAATTAAATCTATATTTTTCAAGAGATCTATATATATCTTTCTCACTCCATTCTAAATCTCTTTTTGACTCTTTATGTTCTAATCTATTGGCAGTTTTATTTCTTTTCAATCTTTCTTCTAATGTCGTTTCCAGTTCAACTGTATAATTTCCTTCAAATAAACTCATCCATTTATCAGTTTCTGCTTTTTCTTTTTCAAAGTTATTTCCGAAATCAAAACATCCTGTAAAGATAATACCTTTTTCATTGCTTTTAGAAAATTCTTTAAAGATTTCATATCTAATTATACTATTCATCTTTCTAAAAGCTTCTTTATCATAGTCAAATATCAATCTAACCATTTCTATTGTCATGTGATTATATAACAGTTTATATCCTGTTATTTTTGCAAGTTCTTGACCTACAGTCATCTTTCCAACTGCTTGTGGTCCAATTATTTGTATGAATTTTGGCATATTCATTCCAGCTCCTTTCTACAAAAAAACTTGCAAAAGAATCTTCTTAAGACTCCTTTGCAAGATTTTAAAAATCTGTACATCGTGTAAATAACCATTGTATTATAAGGTTATCCTATATCGCTCGAAATCCATTATTTCTTAGATATACTCTTAATTATGTTTTATATCTTAACATAATAGTTTATATTTGTCAAATTTACATATTTAATTTTTTCTAATCGTTAGTAAATTTATCATCTTCTTGGCTATGTACTTACATATTTTTCTATTATTTCGTCTTTAATTTTCACATTAACATTTAATACAACAGCATATATTAAATAATATTCCCATAATATTAATTCTTTCTTCGTTCGATTTTTTATCAAAGAATATTTGCTTAAATAGATTTTTATAACTTTTATAACTAAAGCCCCTCCTATTAATGCAATAAACATAAAAAGAGCCATAAACTTGCTTACTTTTTCACTTTGTTTTCTTTCTTGATAACCTTTCGCTCCATCTTGAGTTTTTTGAAAATAATATTCAAAACTGTTATTTAAATTATTATTACTATTAAACATTCCCTTTGGAAATTTAGCTAAAAGTGTCATATATTCATCACTTGCCAGCTTTCCATTCGACTGCATATAAATAGCTCCATTGTTTACATAGCAATGTCCCCCATAATTTCCATATTCCCATACAGAAATAGTATCTTCAAACGCATTATCTGAATAAATTTTTATTTTTGCTTCTTTAATAGTATCCGAAAATTTATGTGGTATCAAAGTCCAGTATACCATCTGGGAATCTTTTAAATTCGAGACAAAATTTGTAATTATATATTTAACTTTATATGTATTTTTGTTACATAAAGTATCTAAGTCTTTTTCAAATTTAATTCTTTTTACTTCACGGTTCTTTTTATATTTTTTAACCCTTGCACAAACTCTGGTGTTAAAAATTTGGCATTATTTTCTGCCTCTTCATATACAACTTCCTAAAAATCAATAGAATCTTCTTCTAGACATTCTTTTAATAATTTCCTTGCATCCATTAACATCACTCACCTTTCTTAATTTGTGTGATGTTAACTCTGTTACAGATAGTTGTCAAGTCCTTCTATTAAGATTGATTCATATCATTTAATACATTTTTACAATTTCTTGCATCATATGATTATTAAAAACATAATGTCTATTGCACAATTCCTTTAATTTTGGTCTATGTGTTACGATTACATATGTTTTATCTTTTAAATATTTTTCAATCATACTTGTTATTTTTTCTTCAGACACTACATCTAAATTTGAAGTTGGTTCATCAAAGAAATATAAATCCTTATCTATTAAAATTCCCCTTATTAGATTTAATCTTTGCTTTTGTCCTGCTGATAATTTTATTCCTCTTTCTCCTACCATTGTTTCTAGTCCATCTGGTAATTCTTTATACCAATTCATTAATCCCGCTTCATCTAACAACTCCAATATTTTATCATCTGATATATTTTTTCCTAGACATAGGTTATCTCTTATGCTTAAATCAAATAAGTCCACTTCTTGTGATACAAAAACAAGATCTAATCTACTACCCTTTATTTCTTTATTGTCTATTAATAATTCACCATTTTCTAATGGATATAATCCTGCCAAAATATTCATAACTGTTGTTTTTCCTTGACCTGATTCGCCCATTATACTTATTTTATCACCTTTATGTAATATAAATTCTGGTATCTTTATTTTTGTTGAATCTTTAGAATATGAGAATACTACATTACTTAATTTAGTATTATTAAAATCTTTAATTAATTTTACATCTTTACTATTTTTGAAATACTCATCTAATTGTTTTTTAGCTGTTTTAAATCTTTCGTTCATATCTAGTAATCTAACTGAACTGTTTAGATTAGAATATAATTTTCTTAATGCTGCCATATAAAAAAGTAAATAAGGTAACCCATCCTGTCCATCTTTAACCATCATTATTGTACTAATTAATATAACTAAATACAATAAATCCATCAATCCTGTAAAAACACCATTTGTATTAGATCTTTTTCTTTCATTAATCTTCGTAGCTTTTAAATAATCATTTGCATTTTCATTTATTTTTTTGTTACAAAATTCTCCAATATTCAACTTTCTAACAGCAATTATATTCTGAATAAAATCTATAAATGTTGCGTTGTATCTTGATTCAGCTTCATTAGTTTTCTTTTGATATATTTGTTTGTTTTTAATCATTTTATATTTAAAGAATACAGCTAATGCAGAAATAATTATACAAATTATGCCTGTTATTATTGATTGTTTACATACCATTATTAATATTGATGTTCCACCAATAATAAGTGGTATCACACTTATTTCAAATTGCCATGTCATTTCAAAAAAATAAAATGATAAATTAGTTATTAATTTATGTATATATCCTGTATGAGTATTTGAGATTTGATCCATAGTCATAGATTCCAATTTGTTAAAATAATATTTTTGTATTGCTGTTTGTACTTTCATGTTATTTACATTATCAATGTAAGATGCCACTTTACCTGCTATAAGCATAATAATATCTAAAACAAAAATTGATATTGTTAAACTTATAATTTTATTTAATGTTAAAGGACTTGTTCCAAAATATGATAACACAAATGCTTCACCATAATCTGCAATACAATACAATGTATTAAAAATTATGGAATATATAAACAATCTTTTTGGAATAATTTTTATTAACTCTTTCATTATCTTTCTCCCCTTTGTCTTATGTACCAATCATCTTCTCGCTCTTTATTTTTATTATTTTCTTCTTTGATATTATTGCGTCTATTTTCTATTAATGTAGCTCTTACCAAAATATTTTCTCCCTTATAAAATTCTTTTGTAACAATTGCTGTTGGATATTCAATTTTTAATTTTCTAATATATTGTTTGATATGTTCATCCATATTGTTTTTACTTGCATAATCTT
>OIYV01000606.1_pt1 | contig 19941 bp, 16 predicted proteins | sample 1588251 | NCBI WGS metagenome assembly OIYV01 (sample SAMN03283282) | human gut metagenome | biome: human-associated habitat; material: feces | host: Homo sapiens | place: Peru | collected 2012
CTAAGATTCATACTCATACAGATAAATTGAAGAAGGATTTTAAGAAAAAATAATTATTTTGATAAAGAAAAAGACTTAGGCTTTGTGACTGTTGAAAACCTTAGTCTTTTTAAATTCTATAAATTCTTTGTAGGCTTTGTCATTTAGTTTTGTGTTTATTTTTATTTTATCATTATTTGTTAGTTTTTTTAGGAAGTATTTTAGGAAGTCTGGATTTCTAGATAGGATGGGTCCTAGAACGTAGGTTCCGTAGAAGTTTTTGTATTTTATTCCTTCGTTTTCGAAGAGGAAGTTTTCTTTGTTATTTGTTTTATCTTCGTGATTTAGAAATCCGTAGATGTCTTTTCCAAATTTGTTTTTTAGAATTATTTCTTTTGATATTCTTTCTTTTTCTGTTACTGTTTCGTAGTTAAAGATATTTAGTGCTTCTTTGTTATTGAGGGTTTTTCCGAACATTCCTAGGGCGTTTCCTGTTATTAGGAAGAATTTGTTATTTTCTATTTCTTTTTTTATGTCGTTTTTATATTTTATTAAGTGAGATAGGGCAAGTTCTCTATTTTTTTCTGTTCCTGCGCCTATTAGGACTAGGTCGTAGTTTTTAAATATTGGTTTATCGTCTAGTGATAGGTAGTCGATGTTGTATTTTATTTTTAATTCTTTTAGATGATATTCTAGTACTTTTATGTTTCCTGTGTCTCCGTATAAGTTTAGTATATCGTAATATAGGCATAGTATATTTAGTTTCATTTTAAGTCCTCCATTACTGTATTAAAATCGTTTAGGTAGTCGAAGTTAAGTATGGCATATATGTCTCCTTTGGAATTTTTTATATCCTTTTTTGCGGTGTATAAGTTTTCTCTTATTATTATTTTTTTCTCATCTATTCCGGCGTATTTTAGTCTTACTGCTATGTCACATTTTTGTGGGCCTGCGACTATTATTTTGTCTATTTTTTGTTTTTTTAATAGTTCAAATTCTATGTCGTATAGCCATGATAGTTCATCCCATAGGTATCTTCTTGATATTTCTTCCCAACCGATTATGATTGTTTTTTCGTTTTTGTTTTTTAGGGTGTATAGCATTGATTGGTTGTAGGTTGATGCGTTTTCACATTTGTTGTTTAGGATGTATACATTTCTGTTTTTTAGTTTATATGTATTATATATTTTGTTTTCTTTATTTATATTTGAGATGGCTTCTTCTAATTTTTCATCTTTTATGTAGTTTTTTAGAAGAGTGTAGGCTGCTAGGGTGTTGTAGAGATTGTATAGCATGTCGTTTTTAACTTCTATTTTTTCTTTGTTATTTATTGTTATTGTGTTGTTTGCGAAGTTTGTTATGGTACATGTACTTTCTGGCATTTTGAAGTTGCATTTTGTACATTTGTATGAGCCAATATCTTCGATGTGGTAGTAGTCGTATTCTAAAAGAGCATTACATTTTGGACATCTTGGACAATTTAAGGAACTGAATATATTTTTTTTGTATGAAGTTTTTAGTTTATCTATTGAGTAATAAGTTATTTTGTTTTTTACGTTTAGTGTTTGCATGAATGGATCGTTTGCATTTAGATATAAATGGGAATTTTTTGGTATTCCTTTTTCTATTTCATCTTTTATGAATTGAACGTGTTTTTGTCTTGGTGGTTGATCTCTTGTTATGTTTGTTATTATGATGTCTGTTGGTTTTAGGATGTTTCCTACATATTTTATGTATCTTTCGTCTGTTTCTAGGACGATGATGTCTGTTTTTATTGTTCCTTTAAGATTTGAGTTTTTTATTAGTGTTGTTAAAAGTCCAGTTGTTTGGTTTCCTCCTTCTTTGTTGTATGCTACTTTATAGCCTAGGTTTTGAAATGTGTTTGCAATTATTTTTGTTGTTGAGCCTTTTCCTGATGAACCGGTTACTATTATTACTATTTTTGGTAGTTTGAATTTTTTTAGAATATTTTTGTCTATCATTAGGGATACGTTTCCTGGGAAAGAACTTCCTCTTCCGATTAGACTACATAGAAAACTTGTTATTTTTCCGCATATTATACTTATATATTTCATTATTACACCTCTAATAAGAGTATACCACAATTTTTAATTTTTAGTAAAAAAAATCTAGAGTTTTAGTTTTCTAGATTTTTAATTTTATTGATTGTTTCTTGTGTATATTGTGTCTGTTGTTACTTCATCAAAGTTTATTGTTTCTCCGTTTTCTAGTGTGATTGTTAGTTTGCCTTTTTGTGCTGTTTCATCATTTTTTGTGAAGTTTGTGTTTTTTACTTTTTCATTTTTGTATAGAGATATGTTTGTGTTATCGTATGGTACTTTTAATAGGTTGTTTTCTTCATCAATTATTAATGAATAGGCATCTTGTAAAATTGTGTAGCCATTTTTTAATGTTATTTCTTTGTTATTGTATAGTATTTTTTCTTGGTTTTCATTATATACTTTTTTGTTTTCATCTATTAGTAGGGCAGGAGTTCCTCCGGATGCATATGCTTTATAGATTTTATCTGGATATTTGTTTTTTTCTTGATACGTTTTTTCGAATGATTTGTTTTCGAAGTGCATAAGTGATCCGTCTTCAAATTCTGCATAGATTGTGTCTAGTGATGGTTCAATTACATATGGTACATACTTTTCATTTGTTATAGGATCTTGATATGATAAATCTTGTTTTGAATGCTCCATATGTCTTGTTAAATCATAATCTGTTCTATCTGCAATTCCCCATAGTTCTCCCCAACCAAATGGAAATTTGAATTCTATATCTGTTGTTGCTTTTGAATAGAATACCAATTCTTCTTTTGAGTGATCTCTTAATCTTATATTTTCTTCTTGCATTCCTAAAGATAATAGCCAATCTTTAGAAAAGTTTTTCCAATATTCAAACCATTCTAAATCTGTTCCTGGTTTGCAAAAGAATTCTAATTCCATTTGTTCAAATTCACGAGTTCTAAAAGTAAAATTACCGGGAGTTATTTCATTTCTGAAAGCTTTTCCTATTTGTCCAATTCCCATTGGTAGTTTCTTTCTTGTAGTTCTAAGCACATTTTTAAAGTTTACAAAAATTCCTTGAGCAGTTTCTGGTCTTAAATATATTTGTGAAGTTGAATCTTCTGTAACTCCTTGAAAAGTCTTAAACATTAAATTAAATTTTCTAATAGAGGTAAAGTTCTCAGCTCCACAATTTGGACATCCTATATGATTTTTTTTCATATAGTCTATCATTTTTTCATCTTCCCAGCCATCAACTATTTCTTCACAATTATGTTCATGCATCCACTCTTCTATTAATTTATCTGCCCTATGTCTAGTTTTACATTCTTTGCAGTCTATTAAAGGGTCTGAAAATCCTCCTACATGTCCTGTTGCAATCCATGTTTCAGGGTTCATGAATATTGCAGTATCTAATCCAACATTATGTTTATTTTCTTGAATAAACTTTTTATTCCATAAATATTTAATGTTATTTTTTAAAGCTACTCCTAATGGTCCATAGTCCCATGTGTTAGCTAATCCTCCGTAAATATCTGAGCCTGGATATATATATCCTCTGTTTTTGCATAGATTTACTATTTTGTCCATTGAATTTACCATAAAAATACCTCCTAATATTTTATTTGCATATTGCCTAAATCATTTTTTAATCGAAAAATCCCTAAGCATATGATATTCATACACTTAGGGACGAAATTTTATTTCCGCGGTTCCACCCTAATTAGTAATTCTAAAATTACTCTCTTTATTAAATAATGCTCCAAAGTTCCAAAATATATATATTATTACTAAAATTCCACCATCTTTAGCTCTCTAAAAATAACTTTTATATATTCACTCTTTTTCATTGCATTTATATTTATATATATTACCACTTTCATTCAAATATGTCAATGGATAAAGGACATTCTGCAAAAAGTAGAATGTCCTTTTCAGTTTGTGCTAATTAATCAGTTACTTTAAAATAGTTGAAGTAATAAGCAATATTTGCGCTGGAACATAAGTTGCCCATATTGCAATCTGCCATTTAGGATTCCGTTTCTCACAGATAGCCAAAATACCATCAGATACAATAAAAAGCCCCGCTCCAACAGCAGCAACCCAACTGTAGTCTATACTATTAGCAAAATTCATCAAAAGAATTACAGCATATGTTGCCATAAGTTGCAATTCATAATTTGAAATAAATCTTAGGCATACTAATATTACTACTACTGGAACTGCACACCAAAACAGCTTCATAGAAAATTCAGTTTCTAATGTAGCAATGTATAACAAATGTGACATACCAAATGCTACAACACCATTTTCAAATTGCTTATTTTCTTCTCCTTCTATTACTTTTAGACATCCTCTGCTCGTCATTATAAAAATATCACCTATTGTAGATAAAAGCATTGCCAAAAAAATTAGCAAATTTTTAGTCACAATAGCGATTACCAGAGAATAAATCAGCAGTAAAGTAGTCAAAGAAAGCTTTATTGCTCCTTCAGTATTTTTTATAAACCGCTCTTTCACACAAACACCTCCTTTGCAATAAATTTGCATATATATTATATATCGCTATCGTGGTTATGTCAACTTTATTTTCTTAATTCTTTTGCATGTTTTAAAGAAATTTCTGTTATTTCTCCACTTGCAATTCTTGCTATTTCTTTTATTGTTTCATCTTCATTTAATTGTTTAACATTAGTAACAGTCTTATTATTAATTACATTTTTACTTATATAATAATTATAATCCCCTTTAGCTGCAATGCTTGCTAAATGCGTTACACATAATACCTGATGTTTTTTTGATATTAATTTTAATTTTTCTCCTACACTTTTTGCTGCAATTCCACTAATTCCTGTATCTATCTCATCAAATATAAGTACCGGTATAATGTCAACATTTGATAAAACATTTTTTATTGCTAACATTATTCTTGATATTTCTCCCCCAGATGCTATTTTTATAAGTGGTTTTGCTTCTTCTCCTATATTGGTTTGTATTAAAAATTCAACTTTATCTAGTCCATCTTTATTAAAATTTCCTATTTGATTTGTTTCTATTTTTATATGTAATTTAGCATTATTCATTTCCAAATCAATAAATTCATTATTTACTTCGTTTTCTAATTTGACTGAATATTCTTTTCTTATTTGTGTCATTTTATTTGCTAAATCTGTCATTTTATTTTTAGTATTTTGAAGTTTGATTTTTAATTGGTTATTAACCTCTTCAATATTTTCTATTCTTGTAATCTCTTGCTCTATCTCATCTTTATAATTTAGTATTTCTTCTATTGTATTTCCATATTTTCGTTTTAATGAAAATATAATATCTAATCTTGTTTCAATTTCTTGCCTTTGTTCTTCATCGAAATAAGACTCTTCTCTTAAATTTGTTATATCTCTTCCTATTTCTTGTATATCATAATATATACTTTTAATAATATTTAATTGTTTTGAATATTTATCGTCTATTGTTTCTATTTTTTCTAATGCTCTTATTGCATTATTTATAGAATCTATTGCTTTTTCAGAAATTTCCATATCTGCAATACTAAGATTTTGATTTATTTTTTCTGAATTTAGTATAACTTCTCTTTTATTTTCTAATTCTATATCTTCTTCTGGTTTTAAATTTGCTTTATCTATTTCGTTAAATTGATATTTTAGTAAATCTAGTTTTCTTTGTTTTTCTTTTTCGTCTCCAAAATTATTTTTTAATTCTTGTTTTATTTTTAAATATTCATTATATAATACAATATAGTCTTCTTTATATTTTGTTATATTTCCATTTGCAAAGCTATCTAAATATTGAATATGTGTTGCAGAATTTAATAGGTACTGATTGTCATGTTGCCCATGAATATCTAAGATATTTTGCATAAATTCTTTCAATTCATTTACTGTAACCATCCTGCCATTAATTTTACACATGTTTCTTCCATTTGAATATATTTCTCTAGAGACTATAATATTGCCATCTATTGAATTTTTATGATTTGGCAAGAATAAGCATGCCTCGACATAAGAAAAATCTTCTCCATTTCTAATCATTTCTTTTGAAAATCTTTCCCCTGATATAATTCCTAAAGAATCTATTATTAAAGTTTTTCCTGCTCCAGTTTCACCTGTTAATATATTTAATCCATTATTTAAATCAATACTTAAATCATCTATAATTCCAACATTTTTTATATGTAATGTGCTAATCATAACATACTCCTTTTTCAAACTTTTGTTCGTTTATTATTATATAACAAAATGTATTTTTGTCAATAGTTTTTCTTACGAAAAGAGCAAACATAATCGTTCGCCCTTATTATTCTAAACTTTTTATTCATTTTAGAACTTCTTCTAATACTTCCGCTAAATATTTCATGCTTGCTTCTGCTTCTTCTAGTGTGTTTCCTGTAGCTCCGACTTCTATTATTGATGCCGCTTCTCCTACCCTTTGATTAAATGTTGCGCTTCTTAAGTTTATTGCTCTAAATAATCCGGGATACATTTCATTAGCTTTTTCTTGCACTTTTACTGCAAATTTCAAATTATTCTTCCAATTAGGATGTTTTCCTCCCCCATCATTTGTTCCTATTACAAACATTAGCTGTGCTACTTTTTCTCCATTTATTTCCACAGTAGGTCCATATGTTCCATTACTTCCTACAGCGTCTCTATGAACATCAAATATTATTTGTGTACTTTTTTGATTTTCTAATATTTTTTCTAAAGTTTCTAAAGATCTAGAATAAGAACCTGTATACGCTGGATAATCATGTTTTGTATTATCATGAGTTACTTTAAATCCTCTTGATTTTAATTCATTTTCTAGTTCATCTCCTACTTTTACAACAGAATATTTTAAATCTGTTGTTCTATAATTTCCTGTTGCCTTATATGTATTATTTTCAGTAGGAGTGTAGCTCTCACATGTATGAGTATGATAAATAATTATATCTTTTTTATTACTTACATTGTAATCTGGTTTTAATATACTTTCTGTTAGTTTTATATTTTCTGTTAAATTTTTCACTTTAACACTTTTGTATTGATTAGTATATGTGTCCTTTATTTCTGTTTTTTCTTTTTTTTCATTTTTCTCTTCTACATTTTCTTTTGTTTGCTCTATTTCATCTTCTTTTTCTTCTATTTCTAATAACTCCATATCTAAAATTCTTATTAATCCGCTTCTAGAAGTAGTTTTTGAATTTCTTTTATTTTCTTTATTATCAGCAACTATAACTTTGTTATTTTCAATAGTCTTAGTTATTGGCATCGCTATATTTAAGCATGATAAAAAATTGTATTGCTTTTCCTTTTTTTCTACTTTTAATTTTTTATTTGCAAAAAAAAATCTAGCTATAAAAACAAATATCCCTATTAATATTGTTGTTATAACTAGATATTTTAGTATATCTTTGAATCTAATAGTTGCTATCATAATTTTCTCCTTTGTCTAATATATTCTTATATTATATATATTAAGCAAATTTGAAATTATACTTAAAAGTTCTTTATTATTTCTTCATATATTGAATCTGTATTTAGCTCTACATTATATTCATTTCCTGAAGCCATATTTTTTATTTTAGCTGTATTAGTGTTTAATTCATTTTCACCAATTACTAATAAATTTTCTGCATTTATTTTATTAGCATATTTTAATTGTGCATTAAAGCTTCTTGAACATATGTCAGTTTCTACTACTAAATATTTTCTTAATTCTCTTGCTAATTCTAATGCTTTTGTAATTTCTTCTTTTCCCATAGCTACTATATATAGTTCTGTATTAAATTCATTTATTTCTTTATTCTCTATTAGGGATAAAAGTCTTTCCTCTCCTGATGCAAAACCAACTGCTGGAGTATCAACTCCACCAAGTTCTTTTACTAATCCATCATATCTTCCTCCTGCTAGTACTGTTAGTCCATCAACTTTAGAAACAAATTCAAATACAGTTTTTGTATAGTAATCTAACCCTCTTACTATACTTGGATCTACTTTGTATTCTATATTTATATCTTTTAACAATTTTTTTACATTTTCAAAGTGTTCTTTACATTCTTCGCATAAATAATCTAATATTATTGGCGCTCCTTGATTTAATTCTTTACACTTTTTCTCTTTACAGTCAAGTATTCTCATCGGATTTTTTTCAAATCTAGATTTACACACATCACAATATTCTTTTATATTATTTCCTATAAATTCTTTTAATGCTTTCTGATATTCTGCTCTACATTTAGGACATCCTATTGAGTTTATATTTAAAATTATATCTTTTATATTTAAGTTTTGCAAAAATTCATATGCCATTTGTATTGTTTCTACATCTGCTAAATAAGAATTACTTCCTACCACTTCGCATCCTATTTGGTTAAATTCTCTATATCTTCCTTTTTGTACATTTTCATATCTAAACATTGGCATTTTATACCATACTTTAAATGGTGATGGTTTTGATCCAAGTCCATTTTCTATATATGATCTTATTACTCCTGCTGTTCCTTCTGGTCTTAATGTTATACTTCTTCCGCCTTTATCTTCAAATGTATACATTTCTTTTTGTACAACATCTGTTGTATCTCCAACTCCTCTTTCAAATAATTCAGTATATTCAAAAGTTGGTACTCTTATTTCTTTAAATCCATAGTTTTCAAAAGTATCTTCTGCAATTTCTTCTATATATTGCCATCTTATTGCTTCTTCTGGCAATATATCTTTTGTTCCTTTTGGTTTTTGTATCATTATTATCTCACTCCTTTATTTTTATCAGTCTAGTCTTGGTTTTAATTCCAAATATATTGGTTTTTCTTCTTTAATCATAGTAGATTTTCCATGTCCTGGATAAACAATTGTATCTTCTGGTAATACTAATAATTTATTTGTTATGCTTTTTATTATACTTTCAAAATCAGATGTAGGAAGGTCTGTTCTTCCCCATGTTCCTCTAAATAATGTGTCTCCTGAAAAAAGCATTTTTTCTTCTGCACAGTATAAACTTGTTGATCCTATTGTATGCCCTGGAGTATGAATTACTCTAAATTCTATTTTTCCTATATGAATTAAATCATTATCATCTATTCTAGAATCTGCTTCTAATAAAATTTCTTTATCGCAAACATAATTTGCTAAATTAACATTATTATTATGTAAATTATCTGCTTCATATCTATGTATTAATATTTTTCCACCTTTAGTTTCATGAAGTTTCGAAACTGCTCCAATATGATCCGCATGACAGTGAGTTAAATATATATACTTTAATTTTGCCTCTAGTATATTTAACATGTCTATAATTTTTTCCGGTTCTGCTCCTGGATCTATTACAATTGTTTCTTTACTTTTTTCATCTTGAACTATATAACAATTTGTTGGTTCAGCAAAACCTGTATATAGTTTTAATCTTTTTAAAATCATTTGTATATTCTCTCCTTTTGTATTTTACATATTGGTTAATTATTTTTTACGCTTAACTTCGTAAACGCTATCAATTTTTCTTAATGTTTTTAGTATTTTATTTAATTCTTCTATATTTTCTACTTCTATTGTTAAATCTATAATTCCTATTTTTTCTTTGTTTGCTCTTGCATTAACACCCATGATTTTTGTTTTTAAAGCTGATAATTCTTTTATAACATCTGCTAATAATCCATCTCTATCGTTAGCATATATTTCTATATCTACAGTATATGCTGTTTGTTGTTTTTGATTATACCATTCTACATCTATTATTCTGTCTTCTTCTGCTAGTAATTCTTTTACATTTACACAATCAGTTCTATGTACAGAAACTCCTCTTCCTTTGGTTATATAACCAATAATATTATCACCTGGTACTGGATTACAACATTTAGAAAGTTTTACTAAACAATTATCTATTCCTTTTACTATAACTCCACTATCTGAAACATTTTTATTAATTTTTTTTGTTTTAGATAATTCCTCTATTTTTTCCTCTATGTTTACATCTTTATGTTCTTTTCTATATTCTTCTAGCATTCTAGATATTATTTTTGAAGAAGTTATAGCTCCAAATCCAACTGCAGCATACATATCATCTGTACTATTGTATTTGTATCTAGAAAGAGCTGCATTAACATATTCTTGTTTATAAAGCTCTGTTTGGCTCATTCCAATTCTTTTTATTTCTTTATCTAATAAGTCTTTTCCTTTAACAATATTATCTTCTCTTTCTGCCTTTTTAAACCATTGCTGAATTCTTGTTTTGGCTGTTGAGCTTTTAATATATTTTAGCCAATCTCTGCTTGGTCCTTTACTATTATCTGAAGTTATAATATCTACTATATCGCCATTTTTCAGTTTAGTTACTATTGGCACCATTTTACTATTGACTTTACAGCCTGTCATTCTATTTCCAACTTGTTCATGAATTATATATGCAAAGTCTATTGGTGTAGCACCCTTTGGTAATACTTTTATATCTCCTTTTGGTGTAAAGACATATACTTCATCTTCGAATAATTCTGTTTTTAAAGTATTTAAGAATTCTTCTGGATCTTGCATGTCTTTTTGCCATTCTAATGTTTCTCTAAGCCATGACAATTTATCTTCTTGTACAGTTACTACTGATTTTTTACCTTTATAATTGGCTTCTTTATATGCCCAATGTGCAGCAATACCAAATTCTGCAATTCTATGCATATCCCATGTACGAATTTGTACTTCAAAAGGTGTTCCTTTTGGTCCTATTAATGTAGTATGTAATGATTGATACATGTTAGATTTTGGTACTGATATATAATCCTTAAATCTACCTGGCATTGGATTATATAATTCATGCACTATTCCTAAAGCAGCATAACAATCTTTTACTGAGTTTACTAAAATTCTAAGTGCAAATAAGTCATATATCTGATCAAGTGTCTTATTGTCTCTTTTCATTTTTCTATATATACTGTATAAATGCTTTGCTCTTCCTGTAACCTCTGCATCAATATGTTGCCTTTTTAATTCTATACGAATTTTTTCCATGATTTTTTCTATAAATATTAGTCTTTCGTCTCTTTTTTTATCTAAGCCTTCTACTATTTCTCTATAATCTTCTGGATATAAATATTTAAAAGCTAAATCTTCTAATTCCCATTTTAAAGAATACATACCTAATCTATTAGCAAGTGGTGCATATAAGTCCATAGTTTCTTTTGATATTGCAATTTGTCTATCTCTTTTTAAATGTTTTAATGTTCTCATATTATGAAGTCTGTCTGCTAGTTTTATCAGAATAACTCTTATGTCTTTTCCCATTGCTAAGAACATTTTTCTATAGTCTTCTACTTGTTGTTCTTGAACTGTTGTATGCTGTTGCAGTCTCTTTAATTTGGTAACTCCATCTACCATATCTGCTATTTCTTGTCCAAATTCATTTATTATATCTTGTTGTGTAGCTTCTGTATCTTCTACTACATCATGAAGCAATGCAGCACAAATTGTATTTTCATCTAATTCTATTGTTGCTAGTATATAAGCTACATTTAATGGATGAATTATATATGCTTCTCCTGATTTTCTAACTTGTCCTTTATGCTTGTCATCTGCATAATGATATGCTTTTAGTACTAATTTTATATTTGCTTTTTTATGATATTTTTTTAGTTCGCCTATAATATCATCAATTGTAACATCCTTTACTTCTGACATATATAATCATCCCCTTATATTCTTATATTGATTTCATGATATCCTTTAAATTAAATTGTATATTTTCCATTCCATTAAAAGAATTAATTTCTAATGCTCCTACTATATCTACTCTATCTCCAATCAAAAATTCTTCTGCTTTATATCCCATATTAAATCCCATTGCTGTAATAATATTATTATTCTCTGTCTTTAATGTTAGTTTCATGTGTTTTCCTTCTGTTAAAACTCTAATTGAATCTATTTTTAAATTTTTATATGCTATTAATGGACATTTATTTGCTTCTCCAAATGGCTCTAATTTTTCTAATTCCTTAACTGCTTTTATATTTAAATCTTTTTCAGTTATTAATTTATCTATATTAATAATTGGTATTATATCTTTAATGTTAGATTCTTCAGCATACTTTTGAAAAACTTCTTTAAAACTTTCAAAATTACTTTTCAAAAGGCTTAAACCAACCGCCATTTCATGTCCACCATATTTTTCTAAATATTGGCTTGTTTCGCATAAAGCTTTATGTAAGTCAAAGCCAATAATACTTCTTCCTGAACCTTTTCCATTTTCTCCATCAAAACATATTAATATACTTGGTTTAAAGTACATATCTGTAATCTTTGATGAAACAATTCCAATTACTCCATGGTGCCAATTATCACCAGCAATAACTATTGCATCTTTATTTGAGAAATCTTCTTCTTCTATCTTAGCTAATGCTTCTTCAAATATCTTTTTTTCTATTTCTTGGCGTGTTTTATTATAATTATTTAAATTTTCAGTTAGAACTTCTGCTTCTTGTTTGCTATTTGTTAAGAATAATTTTAGTGCCTCATCAGCATGCCCCATTCTTCCGCAAGCATTAATCCTTGGTGCAATTCCAAAAGAAACACTCATAGAATTAATTTTAGAATATCCTATACTTGTTAATAATGTTTTTAATCCTATATCTTGTGTTACCTCTACTAACTTTAATCCTAATTTTGCAATTACTCTATTTTCATCTACTAGTGGTACAATATCTGAAATTGTTCCAATACAAACTAAATCTAAAAACTTTAAATATTCTTTTTCATCTAAATTTAATTTTATTCCTATAGCTTGAATAACTTTAAAAACAACTCCTACTCCAGCTAATTGGTTAAATGGATATTTACTATTTTTAATTTTTGGATCTATAACTGCTAATGCATTTGGAAGATTATCCAATGGTTCGTGGTGGTCTGTTATAATAGTTTCTATTCCTAATGAATTTGCATATTCAACTTCTTCTATGCCTGAAATTCCACAGTCAACTGTTATCATTAATCTATATCCATCTTCATATATTGTATTTATTGCATCTTTGTTTAAACCATATCCTTCATCTAATCTGTTTGGTATATGTGTTCCTACTTTTAATCCTCTATCTTCTAAAAACTTTTTTAAAACAGATATACTTGTAATTCCATCAACATCATAATCGCCATATATTATTAATTTTTCATTATTATCTATTGCTTTTATTAATCGTTCTACTGCTTTTTCCATATCTGGCAATAAAAATGGATCATAAAAATCTTTTCTAGTTGGCTCTAAAAAAACTTTTATTTTTGAATCTTCTACGATATTTCTTCCTACTAAAATAGTTGCCAATAATTCACTAATTTGATATTTTTCTTTTATTTTTGTTACTTCATTTTCGTCTACATTATTATAAACCCATTTCTTATACATATAAATTCTCCTAAATAAACAATTTCCCTTATATTTTATAATAAAACTTTATATTTTACAATGGTTTTAAGCCTTTTTATTTGTTTTCTTTAGGCCCATTACAGTTATTCTAAATTAAAAAGATTATAGAACATATTATTATTCTAATTAAATTATTTTGGATAGTAATATAATTAATAAAAGGTATTCCTATTTCATTTACTGCTTCATATTCTTGTATTAATCTTTTCTTTTCTTCTAAAGTACATGTATTGTTTTCTTCAATATATTCTTTGGCCAAAAATTTTGCTTTTTGCATAGCCTCATTTTCCAAATAATTTCTAATAACATATTGAACAGTTCCAAGTAAAATCAAAGTAAATATTATTTCTGAAAAATGGTTAATTTTATTAAATAATGCCATTATTATAATCACTAAAAAATAAATATTGTATATATTAGAAATTATAAAATTAGCCCACAAAATTTTCTTATTTTGTGATGCATGTATACATTCATGTGCTATAGTTTGAAGTTTCATATATTCTTCTTTAAATTTTCCTATTAAAATAGTTTTATTAAAAACCGTATATAAACAATTATTGCTTTGGTCATCTATCTTTACTTTTACATCTTTTATTTGCATCTTTTTTAATAATTGTTCACACATAGTTTTACTATCGGGAAATTTTTTTGCAATTTTTCTTATTTCTTCTGTTCCTCTATCATTAAGCTTTTTCATTTCTTTATATTTTATATCTAAACCTAATTTCAAAATAATTATAGTTATTAAACAACTTATTATAATAAAAAAAGTATTCATGTTTTTTCTCCTTATATGCAAACAAGACAGGGTTATCTACTCCTGTCTTGTTTAGTATTATTGAATAACTTCTTTAATAGATTCTCCTATTATTTTATTTACATCCGCTATTAATACATTAAATTTAAATTCTGCCTCAAAATATTCTTTTGTATTTTCTTTTGATAATAGTTCTGCATATATTTTTTGAAGTTTTTCTTCTTTTTCTTTATCTGCTTGCTTTCCTTGCATAGCACTTATTTGTAGTTCATATCTTAATTCTTCGAATTCTTTGATTTTTTCACTTATTTCTGCATTTTCTTTAATTAGTTGTTTATATTTTTTATAAGATTTATATTCTTCTGATTCTTTTATTTCTTGAGCTAATTTGTTTGCTGTATCATAAACATTCATACTGTTTACTTCCCTTCTTTATTTTTTATGCATAAGCTTGGCGTTTTCTAAATTCTAATAAATTAGAAATTTCTTTTTCTTCGCCTTTTAATTTTTTTACTTTTGATGCTTTTTCTTGTTCTATTTGTTTTGCTTGTCTTGCTGCCATTGTTTCACATATTGCTTTTTGATATGTAAAATGTGTATCTTGTGCTATTTTAGTCCAATTATATTGTTCTTTAACTTTATTCTTTGCATTTTTTGCAATTTCATTACATAATTTATGATCAAATAATAAAGTTAAAATAGAATCTGCCAAAGAATTAGAATTTCCTGCATAGCTTTTCATGCCATTTACACCATGTTCTACTATTTCGTTTAATCCTCCAACATCTGAAACAACAATTGGATTTCCTGCTAACATTCCTTCTAATGCAACAATTCCAAATGGTTCATATGTACTTGGAAAAACTGCTATATCTGCACATTTATATAGCTTGCAAAGTGATTTATGATCCATATATCCGGTAAAATATACTTTATTGCCAAGTCCTAAATAATCAACTTGTGCTTTTAAATCATCTATCATTCCACCTTTACCTGCTATTACTAATTTAGCATCATGATAATTTTCTAGTACTTTTGGCATAGCAGCAATTAAATGTTGTACTCCTTTTTCATAAACTAGTCTTCCTGCATATAGAATTATTTTTTCATTATCAGCTGCGTAGTTTCTTCTAAAATCATAATCTCTTTCTATTCCACTATACATTGTTAAATTAACACCATTTGGTATTACATTAATTTTTTCAAAAGGTAATCCGAAATTTCTTTGTAATTCGCACTTCATATAATTGCTATTAACAATTACTTCATTAGCCTCATATGTAAGCATCCATTCTGTATCATTAATATATCTTTGAGTTTCATCATGTATACCACTATTTCTTCCTGCTTCTGTTGCATGTATTGTTGCAACTATTGGCATATCATATGCATTCTTTAATGCTTTAGCTGCATATGTTACTAGCCAATCATGTGCATGTATTACATCAAATTTTCCTTCTTTATTAATTATTTCTGTTGCTTTTGCAATTAGATTAAAGTTTAATTGCATAATCCAATCTATAAAATTATTTGGATTAATCATATAGTTGTCTACCCTATATACTTTAACTCCTTTATCATCCTCAAAATATGGTAAATTTCCCTCTTTATAAGTAACAACAGTGACTTCATGTCCATCTTTTATTAATCTTTTAGATAAATCATGTACAACTCTAGCTATTCCTCCTACTATTCTTGGTGGGTATTCCCATGTTAGCATTAATATTTTCATTTATAATGCTCCTTTCAAACTTTCTTTTGTTAATTCCCATATTATTTTATACAAAATATTCTAAAATGTAAATACAATTTGCAAAAAATTACAATTATTTTCTATTAAGTAGCACGGGCGGACAGAGGCATCCTCCCCTACATTATTTGCTTATTGTATTTGTTTGTTTATTATCTGTTTTTGTATCCTCAAGTGCTATTTTATTTTTTTCTTGCATTTGTTCTAATTGATCTATTAATTGTTGTATTTTATTTATATCTTTTCCTATCATTTCGTAATTATTTGCTTTTGTTGATTCTTTTAAATTTTTGTTAGCATCTATGATTGTGTTTATTAAGTCATTTGTTGTGTCTGTATTATCCACTTTAATATTAGTTGCAGATTGTGAGACTAAATTTTCTAATGCTTCTTTTAAATTATTTCCAACTGCTACTTTGTTTCCTGAAGCAACAATTACCTTTTTTAATAATGGAATAGCATTTTTTTCATTTAATTGTTGTTGATATACTGGCTCTACATACAATAATGAATTATTAACTGGAACTACTATAATATTTTTTGTTACTTTTGTTCCTGTTACATTAACAGCTTCTATTTCTTTTGAAATATTTTCATCTTCTTCTATTACTTTTTCTAATTGCTTTGGTCCTATAACATTGCTACCTTGTGCATATCTATATAAAGTTAAGTTTAACTGATTACTTTGATCTACTGTACCAATTAAATAAGAAACTATATTTTGTTTACCATATAAAGTATATGGTATTACTAAACCTATTTTATTTTCATCGTTTTGTGTTTTTACCATTGTATAGTAAGGTTGTATTTTAGTTTCTGATCCAGCAACTTTAGTTGCAGAATATGTAGCATAATTCCAGAAATCATCTCCTCTGTATAGTACATCTTCTGAAACATTATGATAATGCTTTAATATTTCTGCTTGTACATTGTATAAATATTCTGAATAAACAAAATGACTTGATATACTTTCTGGTATTTCTTCCTGATTTTTAAACAAATTTGGATATAATTTGCTATAAGCCATTATAATTGGGTCTGTTGAATCTGTAATATAAAAATTAACTGTACCATCGTAAGCATCTATTAAGACTTTTACAGAATTTCTTATATAGTTTATTTCTCTTTTAGATTCTCCTATTGGTATAATAGTTTTCTGTGAGTATGGATAACTATTAGAAATTGAATATGCATCTAAAACCCAAACTTGTTTTCCTTCATCTGTAATTACTAAATAAGGTTTTTCATCATATACTAAATTTGGCATAATTGTTTTAGCTCTATCTATTATGTTTCTATTCATTATTACCTTACTATTTTCGTTAAGTCCGCTTGAAAATGCTATGTTTACATTTTTTTTCATTATGCTTAGAATTACTCTGTCCAACCAATTTGCTTTTATTCCTGCATTTCCGCTATATTTATAATCTGCACTTGTAGTAGAATTAATAGGATAATCAAATTCTGTTTTGTTATTTATATTAGTAATAATTGTGTTGTTTGTTTCTGTGCCAAAATAAATTCTAGGTTCTGATACTAATACTTGCTTATCTGTTGAATCAAAGTTCTTTTGAACATAAGCAACATTTCCGTCTTCTTCTGTTTTGCTTGCATATGAAATTATGCTTCCATATCCGTGTGTATATTCATATGTTTTATTATTGTATGTATTAGTATCTGATGAAGAAACCATTTCTCTAGGTGATACATATACTGATGTATCTTTTCCATTTATTGTATACTTTAATAGTTTTGTATTTCTATATGTATAATACCCTGAATTTGTTTGAAGTGTTTGTAAATTCTTTAAAGTTGTTTCTTCATTTACTAAAGTAATATTATCTATTATATCTTCATTTTCACGCAAATCTTGTTTTTTTATTGTTTCTGAACTTTCTATTTCTTCTTCTCGAATGTTTATATTATATGCTTTTTTAGTGTATTCTATATTATATCCAATATATTGTTTTTCTTTGTCTAGCCTGCTATTATTTACATATAGTAAACTAAATAATAACATTACAACAAATAATACCACTAAATATCCTGGTACTATTAAAACTGAATATATAATTTTCTTTAAATTTTCTTTTCCAACATTTTTTAGTATTAAAATTCCAGAAATAATAATTGCAAGTACTAATATTCTATATCCCCAAACTTTAATAGTTATATCTGTTATTCCTGCACCAACTATTTTTGTGTTTAAAGTATCTTTTAGGCTTATAAATTGTCCTAAAACTACATTATATGTATTTAAGAATACATATGCAGAAATAGTTAATATAATTAAAAATGCATTTAATTTTAATTGTTTTATAAACTTACTTTTTCTTAACATTTCTTTATCTATTCCTGATAAATATATATTGAAAACTGCAATATAGTATATAGCCATATATAAAGATACAATTATAATTATTTCTAATAAGTATTTTAATATTAACTCAATAAATGGCTTTTGGAAAAAGTAAAATCCAATATCTAAATTAAAAATTGGATCTGTTGTCCCTGTCCAAATTGAATTTAAACCAAGCATTGTTTTTTGAATAATTCTAGGCGAAATTATTATACTGAATATTCCTGCCAATATAAATGCTATTGATTTATTAGGAAGTTTTGGCATTTCTTTTCCATCATCTTTAAAGAATGGTTTTAATCCTCTTTTTATAATAATATTTTGTACAAAAAATATTATAAAAAATAATGCAAAGTTAACTAACATTATCTTATATTTATAATTCACATTTGTATAAAATACATCTAAATATTCTTCTCCTATTTCCAATGTTTGTAAATATGTTGCTCTATAAGACATCCACATTCCTATTGCTATTAGTATAGTAAATATTAATACTGTAACTATTTTTATTTTATTTTTTTTGCTCTCTTTCATTTTTACTCCTTATATAATTGCATTTACAAAGTCTTTACTATCAAAGACTTCCATATCTTCAATTCCTTCGCCAACTCCTATAAATTTAACTGGTATTTTGTTTTCGTGAACAATTCCCAATACAACTCCGCCTTTAGCTGTTCCATCAAGTTTAGTTAGCACTAACCCTGTAATAGGAGCTACTTCTTTAAAAGCTTTTACCTGTGATATTGCATTTTGACCAGTTGTTGCATCAATTACTAATAGCACTTCCTTGTTAGCTTCTGGTAATTCTTTATCTATTACCTTTTGTATTTTATATAATTCATCCATTAAGTATTTTTTATTATGCAATCTTCCAGCTGTATCACATATTAAAATATCTGCATTTTTTTCTTTTGTTATCTTTATTGCATCATACACTACTGATGCAGGATCAACACCTTCTTGTTTTTTTACTATATCGCATTTAGATCTTTCTGCCCATATTTCAAGTTGCTCTACTGCAGCTGCTCTAAATGTATCTGCTGCTGCAAGAACTATTGATTTATTTTCCTTTTTTAATCTATTTGCAATTTTTCCTATTGATGTAGTTTTTCCAACTCCATTTACCCCTATTACTAAGATAACAGAAGGTTTAGTATTTAGTTTTAATTCTTTTGTTTGTTCATCTAAAATATCTATCATTAGTTCTCTTAGTGCTTTTTTTACATCATCAACTTCTTTAATTTTTTCTAATTTTATCTTTTTTCTAAGATTATTTATCAATTCAGAAGAAGTATCTATTCCTATATCTGACATAATTAGTATTTCTTCTAATTCATCTAATAAATCTTCATCTACTTTTCTAAATGTACTAAATACATTGTTTATTTTCTCATTTATTGATGTTTTAGTTTTGCTAAGGCCATGTTTCAATTTGTCAAAAAATCCCATGTTTTGTCATCCTCCGTTTTTGTGTTTTTATATATTGAAATTATACTATAATATGATATTTTGTGCAAGGTGTTTTTTGGGGTGTATTTGTGGAATGTGTTTTACGCTTTTGCAATTAGCCGGCAAAATAAAATATATTAAAATTCCGTTTCTTTGCTGGTCGTTTGTGTGTGTTAAAATGTATAGGTGCTCACGCTCCCAAACTGCGCATCCACTGCATTTTAATATATTTTATTTTGCC
>OIYV01000607.1_pt1 | contig 19930 bp, 20 predicted proteins | sample 1588251 | NCBI WGS metagenome assembly OIYV01 (sample SAMN03283282) | human gut metagenome | biome: human-associated habitat; material: feces | host: Homo sapiens | place: Peru | collected 2012
GGGGTCAGACGTGATCCCGGAATCAGGAGGAACTTACATGGATAACGGTGCAAGTAGCTACCGCCGTTTCCTCGATGGTGATGAAAGTGCCTTTCACGAAATAATGGAGGAACTGTTCCGTAGTCTTGTTTTCTTCATTAACGGTTATGTGCATTACATCCACGCAGCCGAAGATATTGCTATCGATGCCTTTTCGGATCTGGTAGTACACCGTCATCGGTACAATTTCAAAGTCACACTCAAAACCTATGTCTTTATGCTCGGTCGGAGCCGTGTTCTCGATTACATAAAGCACCGCAAGGTATTGAGTTTTGTCGAACTGTCCGAAGCAGAAAACACTCCGGATGAAAAGACTTTGGAGGAAATCGTCCTTGCAGATGAACGCAAGCGCGTGGTAAATACCGCACTTGCCAAGCTGCCGGAGGATATGCGTGGTGTCATACACCTTATCTATTTTGAAGATATGACTTACGATGAAGTGGCCAAGGTTATGAAGAAAAACCGAAAGCAAGTGGATAATCTGCTATATCGTGCAAAGAAGGAACTTCGCATCATTCTTGGAGAGGATGGTGAGCTGTTATTATGAGAGAAATAAATGAATGTACGGCGGAAGTGTTCCGTCGAAGCGAAAAGCGCATCAAAGAGCGCAAGCGTAACCGTAACAGAATACTAATGTGCTGCATCCCACTATTGATTTGCATTACGGTGTTCTCCACGGCAATCCTGCCGGCTATGATGCCTGCAAAGAAAGGTGAAAATTTAAGCGATAATTGTTCAGATATGGCGGGCAATGCTGATGGTACTAATGTTGCCTATGTTAGCGTGGAGGTTATAAACGTCGGTACAGCCACACAGTCTAGCATACTGAAGGATGATGCTGATGAGGTAGCACAAATCTACTATACCTTGCAATCGTCCTTTGTGAACTCCGGCGGAGACAATAAAGAATCGGTCAATGACATGGAAGATGATGGGTTAATGGAAGACAACAAGGACTTTTCCCAAAGTGGAACAACAAATCTATCTTCCGAATTTAGAATAATCTTTACCACCGAGAATGCTTCACAAACCATCTATTCTCTTTCTGGGTACAAATTGATCAACGAAACGATGAAACAAGAAACATTATTGACTGCAGACCAGCGTTCAAATATTTTGGATACGCTTGGATTAACAATCACGTGGGAGGAGGAACCCAAATGAAAAGAATAATTGCCATATTACTGACCGTTCTGCTTTTGGGTATGCTCACTGCCTGCGATCAAAACGTTGGTCGGCATGCAGATGGCATAATAAAAGCCGATAAAGCAACCTTTGAAATCGGCAAGACACATACCTCTTTTGAAGGTATGAACATTCAGATTGCAAATGCAATTTGGAATGATGAAGAAATCAAACTCGACGTCAACTGGATTAACAAAACAGGATATGACGTCGTGTACGGCTCATCATACGATATAGAGCGTGAAAACAATGGTGAATGGTCCAGTTGTGTTACTCTTGAAGACCTCGCTTTTACTTCAATTGGATATGAGCTTAAAGCCGGTGCAACTCAAAAGAAAACATATAACTTAACAGATGTTTTTGATATTTCCCAAGATGGCAAATACCACCTTACTACAGATTGCTTTATCTATGATAAGGGGCGCGGTGGCAAAAGCACAGAGTGCAAGTTATGGGTAGAGTTCACCGTTACTCGTATTGGTGATACAAGCGGAGATGTGAAGAAAACCTTTGTTGATTTTGTCCCTCAATACATCCGCACAAACGGATATTACGAAGATGTTGAGTATCCGGTAGTGAAAATCATTCGCTCGGTTGACGAATTGAATTCTTATTATAACGAGAACAAGGAAAAATATAGCCTTGAACGCAGAGAAGATCCTGCTTTGGACAGCACAATTGGCTTCCTTGATGCCTGTGACAAGTACAACGCTGAATACTTTGAGAAACAAATTCTCGTAATGGTACTGCTTGAAGAAGGCAGTGGTTCTGTCCGTCATAATGTAGATAATGTAAAATATGGTTCGGACGGAAAACTCTATGTTAGCATACGAAGAGATGTACCTGAAGTTGGTACAGCTGACATGGCTGAATGGCATATTCTAATTGAGATGAAGAAAGATGTCATCGTTGCAAGTGAGTCGGATGTTATTGTTTATCTGGATGGAGTAAATCCTAAGACTCAGCCTGCAACAGTGCGAGAGAACGGAAACTATTTAAACATTACGCTTACTATTCCTCACGATTGGGAATATGAGGCGGAACGTAAGAACGATTCCACCGAGTATTGTATTGCCATTTGGCCGGAAGGACAGACAGCGGGAAAGATTAAGGTATGGTACTATAACGCTTTTGGTGTTTGCGGAACCGGTCTTGAGCAGGAAGAAATCACCGTTGGCGGTTATAGCGCATGGAAAGGAACCTATGATAACAAGAAGCATTGGGATTATATAAGTTTGAGAAATACTCCCGGTTCTTACGTTATTATGAATGAAGGTGCAGATAAATGGCTCGGAGAGTATGAAACTGAACTGATGCAGATCCTCGATACGATAAATGTTGCTGAGGGGTATATCAGCGAAGGCGAAGCCATTGAGATCGCTAAGAAAGCAATAGATGTGAAATACGATGAAATCCGCGCAAGGTTTGATTCCACAAACGGATTTTGGCGAATTAGTTTCCATGAGAAAAACTCTTCTGCAAGCGTTAAGGATATCATTATGACGCTTGAAGGAAAAATCCTTGATGATGAATATTTGAAACTGAAGGAGGTGCCTTGATGAAAAAGAAGATATGGATACCGATTTTGATAGTAGCAGTTATCGCTATCCTTGTTATTCCGATTCCAACCGGAACCTATAAGGATGGTGGAACACGGGAATACACATCACTGACCTATAAGATTGTGGATTGGAACCGCTTGACCGATGATGGCTCCACATACAGCACCACTAAGGTGTATTTCTTCCCGAATAACTTCCGTTCCATTGACAACCTATGGTATAAAGAAGAACCGAAGGTCGAACACACCTTTATTGCAACTATACTTGAAATCAATGGAACTTCTGTTACAGTGCAGCCGGTTGAGAACAGTGCTATCTTAATGAGTTCTGATAAGGTGTCCTTTGGAACTGCGAACCTTGAAAAGATAGATGTCGAGGTTGGTAGTGTTGTAAAAGTCATCTATACAGGCGGCGTGATGGAATCTTATCCGGCAAAGGTTAATGCGAAGAGCTGGTCATTGTCAGATGATTTACGCCACATGGAATATACCGAGCAATGGTTGGATAAAGAAACAGCCGAAAAATGCGATAGCGATGGAAACATTGTTAATATTTTTTCGCAAAAGCATGTTTTTTAGAGTTATATAATTGAAGCGAGGTGATATCAGTGAAAAACAAGTATAAGCAAAAAAACATAGATATGTGTATTCGTCTAATTGCAAGGCATGATTATACTGCTCTTGAAGAATTTTATAAAGAATTTTCAAATCCTATCTACCGTTTTTCACTTATGCTTTTACACGATTCTCACCTTGCCGAAGACGCCATGCAAAACACATTTGTTAAAATAATGGCTAATGCCAAATCATACAGCCCGGGGACTAACCCGCGTGCTTGGATATTTGCAATTGCAAGAAATGTTTGCATGGATTTATATAATAAAAAAGTACCTATTGTCGAGGACACCGTTTTGCATTCTTTTTCGGACGAATATGCTATTGACACTCTTATTGATTCAATAACAGTCAGGGAGGCAATCCAAAAGTTGACAGAAATCGAAAAGGAAATCTTATCTCTCTATATATTTGCCAGATTGAAGCAGATAGAGATTGCTAAAGTATTACAGTTTCCTTATGTAAAGGTACGATCCCATTACAAATATGCTATTCAAAAATTGAGAAAGGAACTAAGTGATTGATAGTGAAAGATAAAGGTATCATTGATAAAATTAAAAAAAGTTACGAAGTGGAAGCTCCCGAAATTTTAAGCAGACTGTCATTTTCCCAAAATGAAACTGTTTCCCAATTTCCTCAAAAGAAATATGTACCGTTAAAAAGAATTATTGCTTGTTGTGCAAGTTTGGCTTTAGCTATTGGAATAGGAGTTGTTTCGGTAATGCATTTTAATATAGATAACAATAACAAACCACCGCTAAATACAAATGCTTTACAAAATACGGGTATGTCAGGAATAACAGGTAACGAAACAAACAACACACCAAACTCTAACTCGACGATTATAGAAGCTCCAAAAGTGTCATATGACATCCCATACTCAAGTGATTATATATGGACGTCAGTTGAAGATTTATATAAAAACGCTGATCTTGTCATTATAGGAGATTACAAAGAGACAAAAGATACCTATTATGCAAAAGACCGCGGAAGATTGATAACCTCTGGTACAGTTGAGATTGAGACAGTAATAAAAGGCGATCTTACCGAGATGAGTTTTGAAACAGAAGAAATAGAATATTATGGTGGAAAAATGAGCGTATCCGAATTTATAAAACAAAATGGAAAGGATGTTACCAAGCAATATGTAAACGATAATTTTGAAGAACAGGAGGTGAGAGAAAGATATATAGGCGAAAAATCAAGCACTAGCGTAAATGCCAAAGAAGGTCACAAATATCTGATATTTCTTAATTATGACAAAGATTCTGACAGATATTTTGTATGTAGCGACGGCTATGGTATGCGTGAATTGAACGATGAAGGAAAAGCATGGAATCCTGATTTAGCAACATTTGAAAATATTACAATAATCGGAGGAATAAAAAGATGAATGCAACTAAATCAAAAAGAATAATTGCGTTGTTGGCAGCGATCGTATTAAGCGTAGGTTTATCACTTGCGGTTAGTGCATCAAGCACAACAGAACCCCCGTTGTTGGGTGGTAATTTAATTTGGAACATTGAAAGTATTTATTATTATGTTGATTCCAGTGCAAATTCCTTTGTAACGCCAATCGCAAATGCTGCATACAATTGGGTTTATACCGGATATGGTTGGAATAATTTGTATCCTAACTCAAGAACATACAATATTACGTATAGCGCTATTGATATATATGGATATTCTTCGGCAGATGGAAATAATGGCTACACAACATTTTGGGCAAGAACAAATGGTACCACTGGAAACGCATATTCAGTTAATCCAAATTCTCAAAACTGGTTATTTAACGAAGTTAAATTAAATAGTAAATATCTTTCAAATCAAACGGATGCCTATAAACAGGGCGTTGTTGCTCACGAAATGGGACATTGCTTTGGATTGAATGAAAACAACACCAATCCATATAGTATTATGTGTCAGGCAGGTCATGGAAGAGCTGTTACAACCGTTCAGCAAGTTGACCAGAATGCATTCAATAGGAAACACCCATAAATTAGTTATATTTCAATAAGAAATCAGGAGGATTTAAAATGAAAAAAGTAATTAGTATTATCTGTGTTTTTACAATGCTGACATTCTCACTAATAAGTTGCGGGAAACAATCAACTGATGTGAATCCATCAAATACACTCGACAATAATAATGTAGTTGAAGTCACTAATACTAATGAAAATGATTCTATCAATTATACTATCTCCAAAGAGGCAGACTACGTAGCTTGCTTGCCTGAAGATTTGTTTGAAATCGCAGATGTTGTGGTCAAAGGAACATTTGGGAAGACAATCAATACATATGTATGTGATAACTCTTTGCCTGTAACACAAATAGTATTCAATGTTGACGATGTTCTTAAAGGGAAAATTGCAGGAGCAAAGATTATCGTAGAATATTATGGTGGTACAGTATCTATGTACAGTTATCTCGATACATTAACTGAAGAACAAATTGCAAAGCGTGGACTTGATTGTTCTGTTAGTGAAGCAGCTAAAATGACGGTTTCATACGGTATGACTAAAGAATCTGTATCCGTTAATGAAAAAGATTCTTATATGTTATTCTTGTCTTATGACAAAGAAAATGATACATACTTCATTCTTTGCGATGCATATGGTGCATGCAAGATGGATAAAGGTCTCATTTACAGTTTAGCTGAAGAAAAATATGTTGATGCAGAATTTAAGTAATTGTCTACATGATTCATAAAAACATTTGGCTAAACAAGAAATGCCTCTGTGTTGGAAGCATTGTTTTCTAAGGAATTTATGTAAGTTTTAATTTCAGATTTCTGTTTAACACAGAGGCATGTTTCTTAAACAGCGAGGTAAAATATGAAAAAGCTAAAGAAAAACAAAATTTCATGTTTTTTATTAGTATTCGTATTTATAGCCACTTTCATCATCGCACCGTTAAATGTATCGGCGACTTCGGTAAATACATTTAGAGAAGCTTCCGGAATCACACAGCAATACCGTGCAACGGGAACAACTGCATGGCAAACACTAATGCCTAACACAACTTTTACGGGTGCTGACGGAGTTTTATTGCAAACTTCAAATAAACCCTATTATCTGAAATACAAATGCAGAGACAACTCTTACGGCTGGCTTGACCCTGTACTTAGTATAAATAGTGGTACATACGACTATGCTGGGTGGCTCGGATATTCTGTAACCAATATTTCAATTGAGGTTTACGATTACACGAGGCGGATATTTGATAACTATGTAGTTATGTATCGTGCCAAGGTGGCAGGAGCATGGCTGGATTGGGTAAGCAATGGAAATCCTAGCGTAATGCAAACAATAAAATCCGGATTTGGATTACAGGGTAATTTGGATACAAGTTCCACTGACGCAGGCTGGGCAAGCAAAGGTGTTATACAGGCTCTTGAAATACGGGATTACGAAAGAATAGAAAACTATCCTACCCCGTCTGCAAACGCAAAGATTATTGACGCGCCTTACATATATCAAAATTTTGATTATCCCAACGGTTGTGAAAGCGTCAGTACAGTAATGGCATTACAGAAAGCAGGAATCAATATAAGTGTTGACAGTTTCATTGACAATTACCTTGATAAAGGAGCAACACCGATTGTCGGAGGAACCGGTCCCGATCCTGATTTGGTTTACTGTGGAAATCCAAGGTTAAAATCCGGATGGGGTTGTTATTCGCCTGTTATTGTAAATGCGTTGAATAAATTTGTAAATAAAAATACCCATACAGTTTCTCAATTCTACGGCAAATCGCTTGATGAACTTTGCCACACATATATTGATAATAATATTCCTGTGATTATGTGGGCAACAGTAGGTATGATAGACAGCAGTGCAAGCAGCTACTATGCACATTGGACAAGCCCTGCCGGAAAGGCAATCTCATATAATACGAAACTTCACTGTGTTCTTCTTGTGGGATATGACGAGAATAACTATTATTTCAATGATCCTATGCATATGAACGCTGACGGAGTGAAATACACAGGTTATTCAAAGGCAAGCGTGGAGAAAGCATACAGTATCTTGAACAAGCAAAGCATTGTTGTAGCGCCGAAATAATTGAAAAATATTGTTTTAACTTAATGGGTAATGGAAATGGATAACGTAAAAAGAAAGAATATTAAATTTAATGTTGGTGCTATAACTATTGTGTTATTGTTGGTAGTCGGTATGGGATTGTTGGGAGTAAATCAATTGCAGTATCACAAAAAAGAAAGTCAAAGAACTCATTTTATCCTTGATAATCAATCTGTTCAAGATTCTGTTAATGATCCTTCTATCGCTGTATCTGAAAATCGTTCGTTGCATGAGGTAAATATGGATAATATTATTTATGTTATTTCAAGTGATGAACAGGAAATATCCTATTGGGGTGAGCAAGGTCTAAACTCACCATATGCGCCGAAAACAGCGAGTGATTTGAACAATGCCATTGCCAAGGTTCTCAACGAGAAGTATCGTGCCGAAGATCCCGATGGACTGATTCACATTGAAAATTATTATTTACTTGCCAATGAAACCGCAAGCGGTACTCCGCTTAAAGGCAACTTCGGACATATGACAAAAGCAACTGTTTATCTGCTTGTGTATCATATGAAATATTCGTTTAACGGAGACCGTATTGAAGAGTATGAGGGAAACTTCGTGCCAACAGCTATCACATTTAATGTTAGCGAATCTGGTGAATACACGTTGGAAGAATATTGGACTCCAAGAACCGGTACCAATTACGAGAAGGATGTTCGTAATAAGTTCCCTGGTGATTCAGCTGACAATGCGTTAAACAGCGAAAAGTTTGCCGAGGATCTAATCAAAAAGAATTGGCGACTTGCAAACGAATATTTTAGCCAAACCAAAAGTTCATAATTAACTGTATAGTCATGACAAAAGGCGTCGCAGAAATGCGGCGCCTTCGTTCTATTCTATCATAAATGCGAGCCATTTAGCTCCGTAGGTATCAATTGCGAATCCGTAGTATAAAGATGAGGCAGAAAGGATGGTGAACAGTTTGGACGATAGTAAAATAATTGAGTTGTTCTATGAGCGCTCGGAGCAGGCAATCATTGAACTATCGAATAAGTACGGCACTGTATGCACAAGAGTAACGAAAGGTGTCGCTTCGGCGGCACCTTTCAAATACGGGTAGAAAAAGTCACAAATTTATGCTATAATAAAGAAAAACTTCGAAAGGAACGCCTATGGGAAAGCAGCACAACAGAAGAATATTCGCAGGGTTCTACAAGCGGTATGACGGCAAATTCATCTACGTTGTCGCTGTCGTCCCTGATGTAGACACCGGAGAACAAGTGGTCATCTTTCACGAAGGGATCGACGCCTGTGAGTGCAAATACTACTCCATGACCAAGCAGTCCTTCTGCGAGATGGTGGAGGTGGACGGCGAATGGGTAGATAAGTTCATCCGTCAACCGCAGGTCAGAATCACCGATACACATATCCAAAATCTCATTGACGGCGGCTTTAACGGCCCCGTCCGAAAGAAACAACCGGTGGACGAGGAATTGCTCGCATACGAGTCGCGCTCCTATCGCCGCGCGAAAACCTATACCGACTATGCAAAAGATCTCTGCACAAATTACAAAATCGATCTGCGAAGATACAATTTGTGCGTGACACAAAAGCGGTATATCGGCGTGGATGGCAAACAAGATTTCGATATACTGAAAGAGGATCTGAAATTCCTAAATGACTGTCTCAAAACCGTTCTCAAAAGCTACGGCACATATTTCAAAGAACGGTACGTTGACGGACTCTCTGTCCGCAAGTATGCCGAGGCACACAATATGAATCGTGGCAGCGTGGATCACCTCAACCGGAAATTTATTGCGGAGCTTGCCGCTGCTCTCAAAGCGCGGGACGAAGCGGACGGCGTGTGCCGACTGCATAAAAGAAAATAAGTTAATATCTCAACACAGACACTTGCTTATCCAAAGCAGGTGTCTTTTTTATGCCCAAATGCCTATGACAGAATTATGTCAAAACCAATCGAATTCCCAAATACGGAATGAGAGGATAAATTTTGCCGACATCTAATATTTTCGCACTTCCCGACGGCTATATGGTGAGAGAAATATATTTTCTTTTTCCGCCGTTATGACGGAACTGTGTCAGTCGGGAGTTGGATCGGCTTGAAAAGTGAAGGGATGAATTTTCTTCTCCCTCGCCCTTGTGACACGTTTATGTCAGTTGGGAGTTGATTTCCCATGGAAAAGTGAAAGGTACTTTTTCTCTCCTCTGCCGTTACTATGACAATTTTATGTCACACGGACAATCGTTTCCTTTGGACGAGTGAGAGGATGTCTTCTTAAACACAACTGAATAACCTGCCGACAGGATATGCGGCGGTGGACTTTGCGATGACAGCGATCCGAAGGATCGTGCCGTAGGAGAAAGGCGCAGACGATGCGCCCTCAAAAGAGGACACGGCGAGCAAGGCACAAACACCGATGCGAAACACGGTCAGAGTGAGCGTAGGAACGATGTCGGGTGTACAGGTAAAAACTGCGGAGAGCGAGGAAGGACTATGAACTTTCTCTCGTAGGACAAAAGCCGTGATCTGCAAAACTAAAAACGAATTTTTATGAAAGGTGGGATGGCTATGATTGTGCCAAACGAAACAGACCAACACAACACAGAAAGGAAAAAGATAATGAAAAAAGATGAACTGAAGCTACTCAAAATGTCGGACATCCAAGTGCGGGAAGTGGATTGGCTGTGGTATCCGTATATTCCCTTCGGTAAGCTGACGATCATACACGGCGATCCGGGAGAAGGCAAAACAACCTTCGCGCTCCGCCTTGCCGCCGCCTGCTCCACCGGAACGCCTCTGCCGAATATGGATACCATTGCACCCATAACGGTGATCTATCAATCGGCAGAGGACGGTCTCGATGATACCATCAAGCCTCGTCTCATAGAAGCAGGCGCAGACCAGGAACGCATCATCAATATTTGCGAGGAAGAAAAATCTCTGCATATGTTGGACGAAAGAATTGAAAAAGCCATCGTGCAGTGCGGTGCCAAGATGCTTATCCTCGATCCGATGCAGGGATACCTTGGAGAGCGTGTGGATATGAACCGTGCCAACGAGGTGCGGACGATTATGAAATCCATCGGGCAGGTCGCACAGCGGACAGGCTGTGCCGTTGTCCTTGTAGGACACCTCAACAAAGCCGCCGGTATGAGCAGTGCCTACCGTGGACTCGGATCTATTGACTTCCGCGCCTCCGCAAGAAGCGTTCTCGTGGTGGGCAGACTGCGGAGCAACAAAAATGTCCGTGTCATCGTTCACGACAAATCTTCTCTTGCTCCCGAAGGTAAGTCCCTCGCCTTCAATCTCGGTAACGAAGAAGGCTTTTATTGGCTCGACGGTTATGAAAATATTTCTCCCGAGGAATTGCTGTCCGGCTACGGCAATCAGGAAGAAACGAAAATGATGCAGGCAGAGGAACTGATCCGAACCATGCTGGACGGCGGTGCCGAGCTGCCCTGCGGTGAGATCTTTGCGGCGGCAAAGAGAAAGCAGATATCACAGCGCACCGTCAACGAAGCAAAGAAAAATATCAAGGGCATCGTCACCCGAAAGGTAGGCGTAAAGTGGATGTGGTCTATCTCGGGTGAAGATTGCAACATTGCAGAGGTGTCCTATGAAAAGGAATAGAAAACGCAGCTCTGCATGGTTCCCATGGGAGTCCCTTGCATTGTTGCATTGTTCTTTTTGCCAAGACAACGGATGCAAAAGACCGAGCGCGGGAGCGAGAACGAAGGGCGCAGAACACCGCCCTTTGAGCCACACAAACGCCCTGTGTGCCGTTTTTATCGCAGGGACGGGTAAACACCCCACCGAGCAAATATTCCCCTCTTTCTGCCGTTGTTTCGGAAATACGGAGAAGGCGAGGGCTACGCTTTTGTACTCTCTCTTTGGAGAGAGTGCGAGCATCGCATTCGACTGGTCGCGGAACGCCCGCGCCCTGCCTTCTGCTACTCGGCGGGCAGAAGCCCTGCACCCACTTCTTACCTTCTTTGAAAAGAAGGTAAGCCAAGAAACTTTAGAACAGAAAGGAGCATCTATTTTTGAAAAACAAGAAGATGAGTATACGCATCAGCGAGGAAAACCTCGCCGCCATACACCGCAAGGCAGAGCAAGCGGATATGACCTTCACAGACTACGTGACAAAAGCCTGCCTCGGCAAACAGATCGTTGTCATAGACGGTCTTGACGATGTGCTCCGTCAGCAGAAAGCCATCGGGCGCAACCTCAATCAGCTCACGATGCTCTGCAATATGGGGAGAGTGAGTGTGGCAAGCCTTGCGGAAATGAAAGAGCAGTACGCAGAGGTAAGCGCAGCTCTGACGGAACTGCTGGAGCGAAAGCGGTGGTCGGATGGCAACGGTTAATATCATGAAAAATAAGCGCACGCAGTCAAGAGCCGGACTTGCATTCATCCTCTCTTACTGTAAGCGCGACAGCAAAACCATTCACGAAGGCAAAAAACTTGTGTCGGGTATCAACTGTCTTCCCGAATCCGCTTACCGTGAATTTATGAATACCAAGCTGCAGTATGGAAAGACCGAGGGCAGAATGTTCTATCACTTCACGCAATCCTTCCATCCCGATGAGAAGCTGACACCCGAAACTGCTCATGAGATTGCGCTGAAGTTTGCACAACAGATGTTCCCCGACTTCGAGGTTCTCGTCGCCACCCACACCGACAAGGCACACATTCATTCACACTTTGTTGTCAACAGCGTGAGCTGTGATACCGGATATAAATATCATTCGGACAGCGATAACATCCAACGCCTGCGAGATGCCTCGGACAAGCTGTGTATGGAATACGGTCTGTCGGTTGTCGTGCCGAAGGATAAGTCTCAAAAGGTGAAGCAGATGTCCGCAAGGGAATATCACTCTGCCGAGCGCGGTGAAAGCTGGAAGATGCAGCTGATCGTTACGATTGAGGATGCCATGGCAATCGCAAGATCGAGAGAACATTTTATACGCTTGATGGAAGCCGAGGGCTATGAGGTGAAGTGGACTCGTGACCGAAAGAGCATCACCTACACCACACCCGACGGAAAACGGTGCAGGGATAACAAACTGTACGAAGAAAAATTTTTGAAGGAGAATATGGAATATGAGTTCAGAATACGGCGAGAAATCGAGAGAGGATTTGAAGGGTACGGCGAGAGCGCAGATCAAGAAAGCGGAAACCTCCGTCCCCTGTACGGCGATCATGGATGTGAACTGGAAGGCGTTGATCGCGGCGATGAATACGCAGGTAGATATGCTTTCGGAGATACAGGAGTCCTTGAAAACGCTGGCGACCAAAGAGTATATCACCACGGAGATGGATCAGCAGATCACGATACTGACCGAGTACGCCGAGAGCAGTCGGGAGCAGATCGAACAGTTCACGGAGATGATGGAGCAGACGGTGACGGCATATACCGAACGGATGAGTACGGCAGCCGAGAATTTATCCTCACAGGTTGGGAAAACGAGCGAGCAATTCTCACAGAGTCTCTCTTCGGAGCAGGAAACGGTGAGAGCGTTTACGAAGCGGAGTATTTGGATCTCGCTGATTCCGACAGCGGTGCTGATCGTCTGGGAATTGATTCGGCATATCTTTTTGCTGACTTAACGAATATCATCGACGAGGATGCACCCGTGGAGGATTGCACTACAATACATCAGCCACGCAGACAAAAGAAGAATACCGGCCCCGTGATGGGTGGTATGTAAAAACAATAACACAACAGCCAATAGCGGCGGAAAGGGGTTCAATGAACGAATACAAAGAATATCTTGAAACAGGAATGCTCGGCAGCTACAGACCGGAGAGCGCCATCGTTAAAAAATCCGACAGCGGTGCAGCAATCGCTGTCTTCCGTGATTCAACCTACACGCTCGATGACGATACCTGCACCCGTGAGCGTGAGATGCTGATCAAGGGAAAACGGTTTATCATTTCCTCTGTCTTTCCCGTGAAGGCGAAAGCAACAGCTACGGACAGAATGCTGGCTCTCATAGACGCAGACCTCCAAAAAGATACTAAAAGTTTTTGAATTTTTCCGATTCTGAATGGACTTCCGGCAAGGGATACGGTATACTGTGTGATACCGTATCGGCTTGCCCTGCATAAAAGGAGGATGCAAAATGACAAGCCAAAAACATACAATACTCTACGGTAGATTAAGTCAGGACGACGGCAAGAATGCCGAGTCCAACAGCATAACCAATCAGCGACTCATGCTTGAAAAATACGCCCGCGACAATGGATTCGATAATGTCCTGTTTCTTGCTGACGACGGCTATACGGGAACGAACTTCGAGCGTCCCTCTTGGAAACAGATCGAGGAAATGATCAAGCGCGGCGAGGTGGAAACACTGATCGTCAAGGATCTCAGCCGACTCGGCAGAGAATACCTGCAGGTAGGTTATTATCTGGAACTGTTCTTCCCCAACATGGGAATACGGTTCATAGCGATCAACGATGGCGTAGATTCGCTGGTAGAAGGCAGTAACGATTTCAGCCCGATACGAAATTGGGCAAATGAGCTTCACGCAAAGGATTCCAGTAAAAAGGTTCGTGCGGTGAAAAAGCTCCAGGCAGAGCGCGGGGAACGTCTCGGCGGCAGACCTGCCTACGGCTACAAAAAGGTGGACAAGGAAAGCAAGGAGATCATCCCCGACGAAGAAGCCGCAGCAGTGGTACAGAGAATATTCTCGCTATGTGCCTCCGGCAAAGGCCCCAATCAGATCGCCCGTATTCTTCGTGAGGATAAGGTGCTGACACCCAGCAATTATTACTTCCAAAAGCACAAAAAAGGGCATTTCGGATTGGACACCACCCGTCCCTATGCATGGGGGAGCAGTACCGTGACGGGTATCCTTGACAACAAGGTGTACCTCGGACACACCATTGGACTGCGTACCACGACGATATCGTATAAAAACAAAACAACGGTACACCGCCCCGAAAGCGAATGCGCCGTTGTGGAAAATACGCATCCCGCGCTGATCACGCAGGAGCAATGGGATATCGTTCAGGATGTACGCACGCACAAGAAACGCACACCAAAGCAGATGGCAGAGCCGAATATCTTTTCGGGACTCGCCTACTGCGCCGACTGCGGAAGGACGATGGTACTGCACCGAGCAAGCACGATGAAAAAGTCTGATTACAATTTCAAGTGCTACACCTACGGCAAGCGCGGCAAGGGAGAATGCACTCCCCACCACATCCGAGAGGAAGAACTGTACGCCATCATACTGGATGACCTGCGACGGGTGACACACTTCGCCCGTAAAAAGGAACGGCATTTTGCGGAGTATATCAACCGCAAAAATACGGCACAGCTTCGACAGGAGATCAACGCGCTGCAAATGGAGATTGACACGGCGCGTAAGCGCAGAAGCGAGCTGGCGACCTTGTTCAAGCGGCTGTATGAGGATAACGTGCTCGGCCGTGTGACCAATGAGCAGTTCCGTCTTCTCTCTGCCGATTACAATGCCGAGCAGAAAGAGATAGACGATGCTCTTCCTCTAAAAGAGGAACGCTTGGAAACACTGAAATCGTCGGCTGCCAATGTAGACGCTTTCATTGAGAAAGCAAAACGGTACAAAACCATTGATAAATTGACACCCGAAATCGTGAGGTTGTTTATTGCGAGGATCGAGGTCGGGGAACGCACCGTGAAATACTCACGGCACTCTGCTCAAAAAATCCGTATCATTTACCGTGACATCGGTGAATGGGATTACGACGATGCGGTCGAAGCCGAACAGCAACAGCCCCAGGTCGTAGCAGTAACGGTTGCACAGTCGGAACTGCTCCCTGCATAAGCACCGCACAAAGCGGGATAAACGCAGTAAAGGCGGATGACAAACGCCATCCGCCTCTGCTGCACCTACATACTGTCAGAAAATGTCCCTATGAACACTAACATAAGGCTCTTCGGTGATTTTCGTTATTAGGCTTAAGCGTTCCATGCTTCAGCGGCTCCACGGTGGGCGGCAAACGGTTCCCCCTTATTCCTTATCGAACCCGTGGATCCAGTCGCTTTTCAGGTAGAAGATCAAGAACACGATGCTGCTGACCGTCCATGTCAGCGGGTAGGCGGAGAAGATGACCCAGCTTTCCTTCACGATCGGCACGACGATGCTGATATAGGTCACGCGCAGCACGCACCACGCGCCGAGCATGACGAACATCGGCACCATGGGGCGTCCCGCTCCGCGCATGATGGCGGCAATGCAATGAGAAAACGACAGCATACAGAAAAACAGCGCCTCGACCTTTATCTGCTTCACGCCGACGTCGATCGCGTCGGGGTTCTTTGTAAAGAACGACAGCAGCGGCCTTGCAAGCAGCAGCATGGCCACGCCGATCAGCTCCGCGATGACCACGCAGCTCACGATCCCGAAGACGGAGCCTTTCTTGGCGCGGTCGTGCTTCCCTGCTCCGAGGTTCTGGCTGACGAACGTCGTCAGCGCCATGGTGTAGCAGGTGATGGGCAAAAAGGCAAAGCCCTCCAGCTTGGCATAGGTGCCGCTGCCCGCGACGGTATCCTCGCCGAAGACATTGATATTGGACTGCACGATGACGTTTGCAAAGGCGATGATGGAGTTCTGCACGCCGGAGGGCAGACCGTAGCGGATGATCTCGCGCAGCATCGCCTTTTCCATGCGGATCGAGCGCAGCCTGAGCCGGTAGCCGTCGCCGCCGCGCATCAGCCGAAGAATGCACAGCAGGGCGCTGACAAACTGCGAAATGGAGGTCGCCAGCGCGGCAGCCCAGACGCCACAATCCAGCACACCGACCAAAAGATAATCCAGCGCCACATTGAGCACCGAAGAGAAGATCAGGTAGTACAGCGGCGACTTGCTGTCGCCGACGGCGCGCAGTACGCCCATACCGAGGTTATACATAACGATCGCGACCGCGCCGAAGAAGTAGAAGCGGAAATACTGCACGGAGTAAGCAAAGTAGCTCTTCTCCGTCTGCATCAGGCGCAGCAGCAGCGGCGTGGTCAAAACGCCGACGACCGTGAGCAGCAGACCCGCGAGCAGGCCGAACGCAACGGTCGTATGGATCGCCGTGTCGAGCTTTTCTTTGTCCTTCGCGCCGTAATAGCGCGCGATGACAACGCCCGCGCCCACGGCGATACCGGAGAAAAAGCCGACAAGCAGAAACACGAGGCTGCCCGTGGAGGTCACGGCGGCATATTCGGAATTGGAACGGAAATGACCGACGATCCAAGCGTCGGCTGTGTTATAAAGCTGCTGAAAGACCTGCCCGAGCAGGATCGGCACGGCAAAAAGCGTCAAATTCTTCCAGATCGGTCCTTCCGTCAGGGACACGTTCTTCTGCACAGAACGCCGCGCAGCGCTTGCGGAACCTTTCATGGCTACTGCTCGCCTCCTTACCGCTCTACTATAACACATTCCGACGCGCTTCGCCACCTTTTTCTGTCTTTCCTTGCGGGTTGACAATTTTCCGCACGGGGGGTATAATGTTTGTGATTGTATCATCAGATTGGAGCCACGGATTTATGAAAAAGGCAATCATCACCATTCTAATCATCGTCGCCGTCCTTGCGCTGCTGATCGGCGCGTACTTTTTCTTCTGGACTGCGGATAATTTTGCGACCTTGGGCGACAAGGCAATGGACAGCGCGCATTACGCGCGCGCCGTTTGGTTCTACCAGAAGGCCGTCGATCTTGACCCGTCGGAGCCGGACTATGTGCTCTCTCTGGCCAACGCCTGCATCGCCGACGGCAGCTACACCCGCGCCGAGCGCGCGCTGGTCAGCGCCATTCGCGTTTCACCCGACGTCAGCCTCTATTGCAGGCTCTCCGCCGTCTATGTTGAGCAGGACAAGCTCTTTGACGCGCAGGAAATGCTCGACAACCTGACTGACCCGAGTATGCGCGCCCAGCTTGACGCGCTGCGCCCCGCCGCGCCGGTCTTCTCGCCGGAGTCTGACTCCTACGACGACTACATCAGCGTGAGCATCAGCGGCAGCGGCAAGGTCTATTACTCCATGACCGACGACTTCCCCTCGACCGAAACGGGCGCTTATGACGCGCCGGTGACGCTCGCCAGTGGCGAGAGTAACTTCACCGCCGTCACCGTCGCGGACAACGGCTTGGTCAGCGCCTGCGCGCAGGCGCAGTATCTGGTCGTCGGCGTCGTGGAGGAAATGCAGTTTACCGATCCGGCCATGGAGGCCTATCTCCGCGAGACAACGCTGCGGCTCGGAACCACGCCGATCCTGACGAGCGACCTGTGGACGCTTTCGGAGCTGACGCTGCCGGAGGGCGTGACGGATCTGAGCGACCTGCGCTCCATCGCCTCGGCCGCGAAGATCACGAGCCTTACCATCACGAATAATAACGAGATCACGGACTTTTCGCCGATCGGCGCGCTGACGGAGCTGACCTCCCTAACGCTGGACGGCTGCGCCGTTACGGACGACGCGCTTTCGGTCATCGCCACCCTGCCGGAGCTTCAGGAGCTGCATCTGCGCAGCTGCGCCGTCTCCACGCTGCTCCCGCTGGTCGACGCGAACCAGATCGAGGTTCTCGACCTCTCCGGCAACTCCATTACGGACATCTCCCCGCTGTCCAAGTTCACCGCGCTGACTGATCTTGATCTGTCCGGCAACTCCATTGCGGTGATCGATGCGCTCTCCGAGGCGAAGAAGCTGAGAAACCTCAACCTTTCGCAGAACGACCTGACCACGATCGACCCGCTGCTGGATTGCAGCGAAATGCTGACGCTCGACGCCTCGTATAACAAGCTCGACTCCCTCGGCGCGCTGAAATACATGACGAAGCTGACGGATCTGGACGTCTCGCACAATCAGATCAAGTATCTTTCGGGTCTGTATTCCTGTACCGCGCTGGAGCGGCTCGATCTTTCGTACAACGAGCTGTATATCCTCACGCCCGTGCGCTCCATGGTAAGCCTGCATCGGCTCGACGTCAGCCACAACCATCTGTCGGAGCTGCCGGAGTTTGACCGCAATATGCAGTTGCAGCAGTTCTACGCCTCTTACAATCAGCTTGAGGACATCTCGACGCTTGCCGGTCTTGCGCAGCTTGCCTATGTGGACGTGGACTACAACGAGAAGGTCGCTGACATCGAGTGCCTCGCCGACTGCCCGCTCATCGTGCAGGTCAACGCCTTCGGCACCGCCGTCACGCGCGTTGCCAAGCTGACGGAGATGAGCGTGATCGTCAACTTCACGCCGACGCCCGGCATTGAGGATCCGACCGAACCGGCAACGGAGCCGTCGACCGAAGCCCCGACGGAAGCATAAAGCATAAAATAAGCATAAAACAGGAGAAGCCGAATGGACTTCTCCTGTTTTATGCTTATGGGTCTATGAAAGCTCCTTGAGCAGCAGCTGCAATGCGGCCTGACAGGCGGCGCTACGGTTTTCCTCGCGGCTGCCGTTAAGCTCCAAGCGGCTGCAAACGGTCTTATCCGGCGCGGCGCAGGCAATGAAAATTTCGCCCACACGCGGATTTTTTTCGTCTGCGCCCGGTCCCGCGTTTCCCGTCACGGAAAGGGCAAAATCGGCATGGAGCAGTCTGCGCACGCCCTGTGCCATCTGCTCTGCGACCTCGGCGCACACCGCGCCCTTCTCGCGCAGCAGCGCCGGCTCCACGCCCAGCAGCTCCTCCTTAACCGCGTAGGCATAGGAGATGACGCCGCCCAGATAAACGGCGGACGCGCCCGCGACGTCGGTCAAGCGCTTCCCGAGCAGGCCGCCGGTGCAGCTTTCGGCCGTGGCCAGCGTTTTGCCAAGCGTCGTCAGCGTCAGGATCACACTTTTTTCCATGGCTTCTCCCCTCTCCGGCTCAGCGGATGCGCAGCATTTCGGTGTTGGCAAGGGCGCGCTCGATCAGCGCCTCAAAGTCCAGCGTGCGGCAGGCATGGTCGACCTGCGCCTTGGTCGGCTTGGTCTTGGGGTGGCGCGGCGTGAAGACGGTGCAGCAGTCCTCATAAGGCAGAATAGACGTCTCCATCGTGCCGATGCGGCGGGCAACGGTCACGATCTCCTCCTTATCCATGCCGATGAGCGGGCGCAGGACGGGCAGGTCGACCACGTCCTCGGTCACGCGCAGGGCCTCCATCGTCTGAGACGCGACCTGACCGAGGTTCTCGCCCGTGACGAGCGCCTTGGCCTTGACCTGATCGGCCACGCGCTGGGAGATGCGCATCATAAAGCGGCGCATGATGAGCGTGAAATATTCCTCGGGGCACTTGTCGCGGATCTCGGTCTGGATGTGCGTGAACGGCACGACCTCCACGGTGAGCCGCCCGCAGTAGGCGGTGAGCTCCTTGGCGAGATCGAGCACCTTCTGCTTGGCCAGCTCCGAGGTGTACGGGAACGAGAAGAAATGCACCGGGATCATATGTACGCCGCGCTTGGCGATCATATACGTCGATACCGGCGAATCGATGCCGCCGGAGAGGAGCGTTACCGCCGTACC
>OIYV01000609.1_pt1 | contig 19896 bp, 16 predicted proteins | sample 1588251 | NCBI WGS metagenome assembly OIYV01 (sample SAMN03283282) | human gut metagenome | biome: human-associated habitat; material: feces | host: Homo sapiens | place: Peru | collected 2012
TTTTCGCCTCGCCGGAGGGCGTCTGCATTTCGGCCGGAAGCTCCTGATCGAACAACAGCCACGCATATTCCGGATAGTCGATGAAGACGTTGCGGTTGCCCTGAATGGCCTGCACTTCGTCGTTGCGCGCCATTTCCCAAGTATCGACGGGGTCTTCCTCGCACCACTCGAGCAGCGTGTCAAGGCTCTCAATGACTTTTCTGCCGTTGTTCTCGCTGTCGTCCGAGTCCATCGCAGGAAGGTTGGAGGACGAAACGTTTTCAAAGAGGTTCGGCTGACCCCAGCGGACGTAGACATAGAGCAGGATGCGCGCCACGTCGCCCTTCACGTTATCGCAAACTTCGACCAGATCGTTGCCGGCGGAATACCACAGGACGGTGCTGCCGCCGTAAGAATAGGTGCTGCAGCCGGAGATCACGCCGTTGACGTTGCCCATGGTGTAGTTTTTGCGCGTGGAGTTAACGTTGGTGTTGGTCGGGCGCAGATGGTGCAGGTCGCTGCCGCCGTTCTTCTGGTGGAACGACGCGCGGCTCTTCGGCCAGACGTGCTCACGGTTGTAACTGCTGCTGGATACGTTGCTGTAAAACAGAATGTTGTTGTCGGTTGTCGGCCAGTACTTTGTGAGGGACTTGTAGGTAACGGAGTCCGTCATGGTCGAGGACATCAGGGTTTGGAGCCGCTTGTAGAGCGGGCTGTTCATGGTGGCAAGAGAACTGGTCGTGCCGCCGTCGAGCGCGGACATTTGATCATAAGTATAGCTGCCGGTGTAGTATGCCTTTGCTTTTGTACTCAGGTCGGTGCAGACCGTGCCGCGCGTCTGGGTGTTTTCTGCCGATGCGGTGGTTGCGAAGAGTGCCGCGAGCATACACACGATCAGCAGCACAGAGAGCGTTTTCTTAACGTGCTTCATGGTGTTTTCTTTCTCCTCCGTTTGAAATCAGGTACTCCTAAGTATAGCACTGCATTGGCTTCAGTGCAAGCAAAAGTTTGAGGTGCTCTCCAGCAGCGCGCGAACTTCTGCTTCCCGCACCTGCGGGTACGGCGTTGCGCCGCTGCCGTCCAAAAAGAGCAGTCGATTACCGACCTGCGCAAGCTCGTAGGGGTCGTGACCCGTATAGAGAATGCAGCGGCCGTCGCGCTTCCATTGGGCGATGAGGTCGGCAAGCATCGTCTGCGCGTTGAGATCCAGTCCGGCGCACGGCTCGTCCAAGATCATCAGCTTCGGCGCGCCGAGATCGGCACAGACGATGCTCACGCGCTTCTGCATCCCGCCGGACAGCTTCCCGACGGGATGCAGAAGCACGTCTTCGATCGGAAGGCAAAAATGCTCCGGCAGCGCCGTGCCGCGCAGGGAAGCAAAGAAACGCAGATTGTCCTTCACGGACAGGTCGGAAAACAGGGCAGGCTCCTGCGGGATAAAGCCGACGTCCGCCTGACGAAGGACGCGCCCGCCCTTTGGCGCGAGCGCACCGGCTGCCAGCGCCAGAACGGTGGATTTGCCCACACCGTTCGGCCCCGCGAGCACAAGACATTCTCCTGCGTCCGCGCGGAAGCTCAGGTTTTCCACGATCGGTCTTTTTCCGTAGAAAAAGGAAACGGTTTCAAAGGTGATCATCGTTCTCCACGCTTTCTGAAAAGAGTATAGGAAAGCCCCAGCGCGGCGAGGCCGGCTGCGCCCCATAGAAGGGGTTGTTCGGGCGTGAGCACCAGCCAGCACGGCGGCAGCAGCAGGCGCAGCGGAAGAAGCGCGGGGTAGCGCGTACAAAGGTCAAGGTAGATCGGAAAGAGCGCGAGTGAGCCGAGCAGCACGCAGGGCAGCAGCACGCACAGAAGGCTCTGTGCAACGGGAAGGCAGGCGAGTGCCGCAATGCACAGGCAGAAGGGGAGCAGCCCCGAAAGCATGGAGAAGCGACCCAGCGGGATCGCCGCCGCAAAGAAGCAGAGCAGCAGCGTTACGCTCAGCTGCGGCAGCAGCACCGCACGCGCCGCGGCGCGCCTGCCGATGACCGCCGCCATGCGGCGGCTGCTTGCCCAGATCCTGCGAAGCTCCACAACAAGGATCGTAAAGAGGAGCAGAGCCGCGACCGCGCGGCTCAGACGCGGGCCATAGCCGTTTTTCGTCGGCGCCTTGCCGTCGACAAGTTCCGTTTGGAAGGTAAACAGGCGTCCCTGCGCCTCATAAGCCGCAAGGCGTGCGGCGACCTCCTGCGCGCTCAGCTCTGCACCTACGGCCTGCGCGATCTGCGCCGTGCGCAGCGGCGCGGTCATCTGGAACAGGACGGCGGAGATCTGCGCCTCATAAAGCTCCGTCAGAAACGACATGGGGCTGTGCAGGACGAGAACGCAGTCGTCCAGCCGGTTTTCCGCGAGCTGTGCGCCCAGTCCGCGCAGCAGGACAGCACCGCAGTCCAACTGCCCGCGCTCCACCGCGCCGCTCAGCGCCGCGCGGTCTTCGTAGCGAAGGTACCCCTTTTGCTCCAGCGCCTGACAGACCTCCTCGGATAGCGCGCTGCCGTCTTCGTCAACAAAGCCGTTCGGGCGCAGCGCAGCCTCTTTGCCGGTCAGACCGGCGGCGTAGGTCGCGCAGAAGAGCAGGACGAGCGCAAGAAGAAAGGCGGGACGCAGACAGCGCTTGAGCGCCAAATACCATGCGGTCATTCTTCCGCCCCCTTTCCGCTGCGCACGGCGCGCAGACGCAGCCAAACGGCAAACAGCGCGGCGGCACACCAGAGCAGTGCGCCGACATAGGCGTCCCAGGCGGGACGCGCCCCGAGCAGCGCACCGCCGAGGCGCGCGCTCAACCCGAGCGGCAGCCGGTCGCCGACGGCGCAGACGGCGGAGGGCAGCTCCATACGCGGCAGCACGCCGCCGGAGGAGAACAGCCCGACTGCGCCCAGCGCGGTAACGGCGGTCGCGGCGGCGCTGGACGGAAGGCACAGCAGCAGCGCCGTGCCGACGCAGGCCGAGAGCAGCAGCGCGAGCAGCGCGGCGGGCAGACAGGCGGCGGAAACGGGGAAAATAAGACACAGACAGGCAAGCACGACGGCTTGCAGCAGAAGGGAAAACAGGAGCTTCCCAAAGACGAATGCACCGTCGCTGACGCCGCAGCAGGCGAGCCTGCGCAGCATCGGCGTCGTGCAGTCGCGCCGGAGCGGAAGGAAAAAGAGAGAGGACAGATGAAAAAACAGCGCGGCGTAAAGCAGCGCGTACCACTGCGTATACGTCACGTTCAGACCCGCATAGGGAACCTCGCGCTGCGAAAACCACTGATCCAGCGCGCAGATGGCGTCTTGCAGGTACAGCGCGTTTGCCACGACGAGGAAACGGTCTTCCAGTTCGGGCGACGCCTCGGCAACGGCCTCCTGTCCGGCGAAGATGCCGAACTGCGCCGTGGACAGCAGCGTCTCGCCGAAGTCGGCAAGGAGCGCGACGATGCCCGAGTGCACGGCTGCGCCGCGCGAGAGGATCAGCCGCGCCTGTGTCCGGTCGCCCCGACTGATGTCGCGCGCGTAGCCGTCGGGCAGAATGAGCACGGCGTCATAGTAGCCGGACAGAAGACCGCCCTGCGCAGTTTCGGCGTCTGTCTGGTCGATGGAAACGGGGGCGGCGAAATCCTGCTCGGAGATCAGGTCGAGCATCATAGCGCCCTTTTTCGTGTCGTATTCCTGCACGACGGCGATCCGCGCGAGCGTGTAGCCGCTTTCGCTGCCCTTGGACAGAGAGGCGACGGCGGCGGCGCAGAAGCCGCCGAACAGCACGGAAAACACCAGCAGCATCGGCAGCGCCCGCCTACAAATTCGGAAATCCCTTCCGAGCATGGCGCGCCATGCCCGGAAGGGATGGGATGTACGGTTCACTGAGCGACACTGGTGGTGACCATACCGAGCAGCGCGCCAAGATCGCTCGACGCGATCTCCTGCGCAAACGCGATGAAGTCTTCCTGCGACATCTTCATGATGTTTCTGTAAGAGGGAGCCGCCGGACAGGAGACGCCGGTCGCGCAGGAAAGCGTAAGATCCAGATCCATGCTTTCGTCTTCCATGCGGATGTGGTTGAGCGTAAGCTCAAAGCTGTTGGCGGTGGCAAACAGAGAGCCGCTAAGTTCGAACTCGTCTCCGGACAGCTTAAACTGTCCGCTGCTGCGATCCCACCAGACGTTTGCGACGGTGGTGACATCGCCCTCGTCATAGATGTCCAGCTTGGCGCGGTAGGAAGCAGCCGTGTTTTCGCTGACCGTGTAGACAAAGCCGTTGGTCGTGCTGCCGTACGAATTTTCCTCGGTCATGAGAAGGCTGATCTCGTCGGTCGTCGAAAGGCTCTCGCCGAGGAAGAGGCTCACCGTGGCGGGGTAACCGTCACCACCGCTCGTGGCGATGTTGAGGCCGACCAGCGTGCCGGTCTTCTTGGAGAGGTAAATGTCGATCGTCAGGCTGCCGAACTCGCCGCGTACTTCCTCCGCAAGATCGGTGATGTCCTCCGGCGTCAGTTCGTCCAGCGACTGTGCGGCCTCTTCGCTGTAGGAGGCGATGAGGGAGCGCAGCTTGCTGTCGGCGCTGAGCTTCGTGAGGACGGTCTCGATCACCTGCGCGGCACCGTCTCCGTCCAGCTCCAGACGCAGGGACTTGACGGCAAGGCCGCGCAGCGTGTCGTTGTCATTCTCCGTCAGAGTGCCAGCGTCAACGGCGGTGCTCGAAATGAGGTTTGCGTAGTCCTCTACGAGCTGCACAAGATCTTCAAGCTGTGCCGTGGATGCCTGCGTGTTGAGCGAGGCGAGCGCTTGCAGCGTTTCCTCCGGCAGACGCGGCATGGAGGCGGCCTGCGCGATAAAGGAGCCTTCCCAATCCTGCGCGAGCGTGGCGAGATCCAGACCGTAAGCGCCGGAGAACAGGGACTTGCACTCGAGGGCAAGCTCGGTGCCGTCGACGTAAAGCGCGGCGTCGATGTCGTATCCAAGGGCGGATGCCTTTGCGATCAGGGCGCTGCGCTGGGCGGCGGAGTCAAAGTACATGGTGCCTTCGACCGAGCCGTTGACGCCAAGTCCCTGCCACTTGGACAGATCCGCACGGATCGAAACGGAACCGCCGGAGGAGACTCGACCCAGATATTGCAGCTCCTTGGAGTCCATGTAGCCGTGCAGGGAAAGACGGTTTCCGCCGACGGACACGTTGAGGTTTTCCACCGAGTCAATCACCGACTGGCCGAGAGAAGCGCCGGAAGCACTGTCCTTATCGGTGAGCTTGATGACAAGGATGACGGCTGCCGCGACGACCAGAGCGATCGCGGCAAAGATCGCGACGAGCTTCCAGGGAGAGCGCTTCCTTGCGGCGGGCGCTTCTGCAGGGAACTGCGGAGCCTGCACGTCAGCGGGCGCTTCCGTGGAGATTTGCGGAGCCTGCGCGGCGGCAGGCGCTGCGGGTGCGTTTGCGGCGGGCGCGCCGCAAGTCGGACAGAAACGGTCGCCCTCACCCATGGGCGCACCGCAGGATGAACAAAAAGCCATATGCGATACCTCCTGTAGAATTCAAATATATGTTCTACAGCTTCAGTATAGCACGAAAGCGGCGACTTTGCAATCCCTACTTACTCCAGATTGAGCCGTTTGCGCAAAATCCGTTCGGTCAGGAAGAAGTAGAGCAGTCCCAGCGCGACCTGCCAGAGCAGAGTGATGCAAAGCACAAGGTTCTCGTTGGTATTGACCCAAATGCCAAAAGGGTTCGCTGTAAGCGCGATCACGCTGACAAACTGCACACAGATGGCAATGCCGTAGTAGGTCAGAACGGAGTAAAGGATGCGTCTGCGGCGGAACAGGTGGCCGACCGAACAGGAGACATAGACCTGAAGCAGGAAGACGCAGAGCGCCGCGAACAGGTTCAGCAGAGCCAGCGCAAGCGTGCCGCCCTCCGGAAGGCTCAGGTTCGACCACAGCCTGCCGCTCACGCGGAGCGTTTCGCCGACGCCGAAGACGAACACGACGCTGCTTAAGAACACCACGGCAAAGGTGATGCCGCACGAAAGGATCGCCGTGATGAACTTCGAGAGCACGAGCTGCCAAGGCTTGACGGGCAGCGTGAACATCAGGTAGCCCTCGCTGCGCAGGAGGCCGGAGTAAAAGCGCATGATGGAGACGATGACGGCAAACACGCAGGCGGCGATCGCGCCGAGCACATAGAGCGTCGTTGTGGTGCTCACTGCGATGCGGTAAACGTCGCCGGACAGGCCGGAGATCCGCACAAGCCGCGCAAGGCACGCGAATACGAGCACGGACGGCCAGAGAAACAGGTAGATCTTCAGATTTGCGCGCAGATCATATTTCAGCAGCTTTCTCAGCATGACCAGTCACCTCCGATCGGTACGGTGCGGAAGATCTCGCGGAAGACTTCGTCAACCGAGCGTCCTTCCTGCTGACGGATGTTGTCCACGGTGTCGTGACGGACGACGCGACCCTGTTTTAGGAAGATCGCCTCGTCAAGCACCGGCTCGACATCGGCGATCAGGTGCGTCGAGATCAAAACGGAACTGCTTTCGGAATAATTCGTCAGGATCGTATGCAAAATATATTCGCGCGCAGCCGGATCCACGCCCGCGATCGGCTCGTCGAGCAGATACAGCCGCGCCTTGCGGCTCATCGCGACGATCAGCTGCATTTTCTCCACGGTGCCCTTCGAGAGCGTTTTGATGCGCGCGCCGAGGTCGAGACCGAGCGCCGTGCACATCTTCACGGCCTTTTGCAGGTCAAAGTCGGCATAGAAGTCTTCAAACAGCGAGAGCAGATCCGTGCCGCGCATCCAGCCGGCGAAGAACGCCTTGTCCGGCAGGTAGCTGACCCATGCCTTGGTCTGAACGCCGATCGGCTCGCCGCCGATCGTTACCTCGCCGCCGTCCGGACAGAGCAGCCCCGCCAGAATCTTCAGCAGCGTCGTTTTGCCGGAGCCGTTCGGTCCGAGCAGGCCGATGATCTTCCCCTCCGGCAGATGAAGATCCACCTCTTGCAGCGCCGTGATCTTATGGAAGACCTTGGTCAGGCCGCTGCACGTTACAAGTTCACTCATGATTCACCTCCAACAAACTAAGAACATCCTCTTTCGTCAGACCGAAGCACCGCATCCGCGACAGAAAGGCGGAAAGCTCGGCTTCGGCAAGCGCGTTGCGCGTTTTCCGGATCAGCTCCGTGTCCTGCGTAACAAAGCGACCGGTGTTGCGGTGCGCCGTCAAAAGCCCCGTCTCCTCCAAGTAGGACAGGGCGCGCTGCATCGTGTTTGGGTTGACACCGGCCTCCACCGCAAGGTCGCGCACGGAGGCGATCCGGACGCCGGACGGATACTGCCCCGTGAGAATGCGCTGCGTGAGCAGATCGGCAAGCTGAAGCCAGATCGGCCGGTCGCTTTTCAGCTCCCAAGACAAACAAATCACTCCTTCCTGTATCAGTGTATTAGTATACTAACACACTAACGCACAAATGTCAAGACCCAAAGTGGCAAAATTTGTTTTTCGACATAGATTGTCAAAGACGCCCTATGGCGTCAGAGAGGATCCGTCCTTTCGGAAGGAGGCAATCATGGCAACATTTACCAATCAGGCGACGCTGACCTACGGCGGCGATACGGTGGTTTCCAATGTAGTCACGGGTGAGCTGGTCACGGTCCTCAGCGCGACCAAGACGGCGGCTGCGCCCGCCTATGCGCAGGGGGAGATCATCACCTATGTCATCATGCTGCGCAACACCGGCACAACGGCCGTTGAGGCGCTGACGGTGACGGACGATCTGGCGAGCTATTCCTTCACGCCCACCGATGCCGCGACGATCACATTGACGCCGCTGCGCTACGTGGAAGGTTCGCTGCGCTATTTCACAAACGGCGTTTTGCAGACGACGCCGACCGTGACGGCGGGGGAAAACACGCTCACCGTCGCGCCCGTTACGGTGCCTGCGGGCGGAACGGCGACGCTGGTCTATGAGGTTCGGGTCAACACGTTCGCGCCGACTGCCGCAAACTCCGTGCTGACCAATACCGTGACCGTGACGGGCGCGGGACTGGCGACAAGCGTGCAGGCGGAGGCGGTGATCGAAGCGGAGAATCGTCCGCGTCTTGCCATCACGAAAGGGATCTCGCCTGCTGCCGTGGCCGAGAATGGGACACTCACCTACACCATCACCGTTCAGAACTACGGGATGCAGGCCGTCACGGAAGGGCTTGTCGTGTCGGATACGTTCGATCCCATTCTGCGCAATATTTCCGCCACCTACAACGGCGATGCTTGGACGAATTACACCTACGATACGACGACCGGCGTTTTTACGACCGTCGCCAATGCGGTGTCCGTGCCCGCCGCGACCGATACGGTCAACGAGACGACCGGCACGCATACCGTCGTGCCAGGTACGACGGTCATCACCGTGACCGGAACGGTATAAGATATGTGCGCGGAGCGCCCCGTGCGCTCCGCGCAAATTAAGCCGTGCGGACAGGGATAGATGCTTGACAACGCGGGTGCGATTTGCTATCATTGGGTGACAAAAGCAACGCTGATAGAAAAGGAGGCAAATTGCCATGAAAAAAGAAAAATTTAGCGTTCGCACCCTTGTGATCACAGCCTTGTTTACGGCGCTGACCTGTATCGCGACGATGGTCATTCAGATCCGCATGACCGTGACGGAGGGCTATGTCAACATCGGAGATTGTTTCGTCCTTCTTGGCGCGTGGGTGCTCGGGCCGTACTTCGGCGCGTTCGCCGGCGGCGTCGGTTCCGCGCTGGCAGATCTGCTCTCGGGCTATATGCACTACGTTCCCGGTACGTTTGTGATCAAAGCGCTGATGGCGATCGTCGCTGCGGTGCTCTACCGTCAGATCGGCAAGAAGCATAACCGCCTTGGCCAGCTTGCCAGCGGCATTGCTGCGGAGCTTTGGATGGTTCTCGGCTATTTCCTCTATGCGTGGCTTCTCCTCGGCAAGGGGCTTGCCGCCGCGACCAGCATCCCCGGCAATCTGCTGCAGGGCGCGATCGGCATCGTTGCCGCCGTCGCTCTGATCGCCGCGCTGCGAGAGAGCAAGGCTCTGGTGAACGTCAATGGATGAGCTGAGAGCGCAGGCGGCGCAGGTGACGCGTGAGCTGATCGAAAAGGCAAAGCTGCAAGTCGGCCAGATTGTTGTCGTCGGCTGCTCCACCAGTGAGATCTGCGGCAGCCGCATCGGCTCGGACTCCCGTCCGGAGGTCGCAAAGCTCGTGCTGGAGGCCATTTGGGACGAGCTTCGTGCAAAAGGGATCTACCTTGCCGCGCAGTGCTGCGAGCACTTGAACCGCGCGATCATCATCGAGCGCGCTGCCGTCCCGTTTGCGGATGTCGTGAATGTCGTGCCGCAGCCGAAGGCGGGCGGCTCCTTTGCGACGGCGGCCTACCACGCCTTTGAGGATCCCGTTGCGGTCGAGCACATCCGTGCCGACGCCGGTCTGGACATCGGCGGGACGCTGATCGGGATGCACTTAAAGCAGGTCGCGGTGCCGCTGCGTCTACGGCTTGACCACATAGGAAGCGCAATTTTACTTGCGGCGCGCGTGCGTCCGAAGTTTGTCGGCGGAAGCCGCGCCGTTTATGACGAGCGTCTTTTGTGAGGAGGAGACTCTTTGGAACAGCGTTATACGGTAGTGACCGGCGGTGTCAATGTCGATATCGGCGGCAGCGCGTTCTCAGCGCTGATCGACCGTGATTCCAATCCCGGCAGGGTTCGCATGAGCCTTGGCGGCGTCGGCAGAAACATCGCGCATAATCTTGCGCTTTTGGGCGCGAATGTGAAGTTTTTCACGGCGTTCGGCGACGATCTCTATGCGCACCACATCACCGCTTCCTGCGATGAGCTGCACATCGACATTCGTCATGCCCTGCGCCTGCCCGATGAGAATACTTCGATCTATCTGTTCATCAGTGGGCCGGACGGCGATATGGCGCTGGCGGTGTCGGACATGGAGATCTGCGAAAAGCTCACGACGGACTTTTTTAAGGAGAGGCAGGCAGTTTTGGACGGTGCGCAGCTTGTCGTAACGGACACCAATCTGCCGGAGCAGTCGCTTGTCTACCTCGCAGAGCACTGCACCGTGCCGCTCTTTGCCGATCCCGTTTCCACGGCAAAGGCGGAAAAGCTCCGCCCCATCCTCGGAAAGCTCCACACGCTCAAGCCCAACCGGATCGAAGCGGAGCTTCTTTCCGGCGTTGCGATCCGCGACCGCAGGAGTCTCGAGCTCGCGGCGGACAAGCTGCTGGAGACGGGACTGAAACGGCTGTTCCTCTCCCTTGGTTCGGACGGCGTGTTTGTTGCCGACGAACAGGAGCGCTTCTTGCAGCCCTGCTGCCCCGCGACGATGCGCAACGCGACGGGTGCGGGCGATGCCTTTATGGCAACGCTCGCGTGGGCCTACGGCGAGGATCTGGATCTGCACCGAACCGCGCAGGCTGCCGCTGCAGCGGCGGCGATCGCCGTGGAAGGGGAGCAGACGATCAATCCGCTTTTGTCCGCCGAGGCGGTGAAGAACCGCATCTCGGCGTTCAGAAAATAAATGTAACAAAGGAGAAAAATCATGCTGAACAAGTATCTTGATGTAAAGCCCGAAGTCGCTGAGGCACTGACAGCGGGGAAGCCCGTCGTTGCGCTGGAGTCTACGATCATTTCCCACGGTATGCCCTATCCGCAGAACGTGGAAACCGCGCTGGAGGTCGAACGCATCATCCGTGAAAACGGCGCGGTCCCTGCCACGATCGCCATCATCGGCGGCCGCCTCAAGGCAGGCCTGACCCCCGAAGAGATCGAATACTTCGGCAAGAAGGGTGCGGCGATCGCCAAGGCGTCCCGTCGCGACCTCTCCGTTCTTTGCGCGCGCGGTCAGGACGGTGCGACGACCGTCACCACCACGATGATCATTGCGCATATGGCGGGCATCCGCATTTTCGCGACCGGCGGCATCGGCGGCGTGCATCGCGGTGCGCAGACGACGATGGACATTTCCGCTGACCTCGAAGAGCTGGCACAGACGCCCGTTATGGTCGTTTGCGCGGGCGCGAAGTCCATTCTGGATCTTGGCCTGACGCTGGAATATCTGGAGACGCACGGCGTTCCCGTCATCGGCTACGGCACGAGCGAGCTGCCCGCATTCTACACCCGTTCCTCCGGCTTCGGTGTCGACTATGAGATCGATACGCCCGAGGAGCTTGCCGCCGCCTTCAAGGCGCAGGGCGATCTGGGAATGCGCGGCGGCATGCTGGTCACCAACCCGATCCCCGAGGAGTACTCCATGGATCCGAAGGTCATCAATGACGCCATCGATGAAGCAGTCCGTCAGTGCAACGCCAACGGCGTGCACGGCAAGGCGACTACGCCGTTCCTGCTTGCCAAAGTCAAGGAGCTGACCGGCGGCGACAGCTTGGAATCCAACATCCAGCTCGTCTACAACAACGCGCGTCTGGCGGCCAAGACCGCAGTGGCGTACAGCAAGCTGTAATAAAAAAGAAACATCCGGAGTGCGCCCACCGGGCGCGCTCCGGATGTTTTCCTATGTTTATTTTTTCTTCTTTTTCGGCATGGGGCCGAAGAGCAGCGCGCCGAACACCACGGACATCGGCACGGCGAGGATGACGCCTGCGGAGGAGGCGAGCATCTGCACCATCTCGACCGAAAGGAACGTCGTGGACATCAGCTGCGAGAAGGACGGGCTGCGCGAGGAGAGGTAGATCATCAGGACAAGACTGCTGCCGACCAGCGCGAGGATGAGCGTGTTGGTCATGGTGCCGACCATGTCGCGGCCGATGTTCATGCCTGAGCGCAGGAGCTTGCGGCGCGACAGCTCCGGATTGACGGTGATCAACTCGTTGAGCGCAGAGCTGATGCTCATTGCCACGTCGTTCACCGCGCCGAGCGCGGCGATCAGGATACCGCCGACCAGAAGATCCTTGATCTGAATGGAGGCGAAGGGATCCTGCCCCTGCTTCATTTGCAGCAGCGCCTCGACCGTCGGCTCCGCGACGTACATCAAAAAGCCGTTGACGCGGCAGAAGTAAGACGCGATCTGACCGAACAGCATCGCAAAGACGACGCCGGACATCGTACCCAGAATCGCGCAGATCGTCTTGCGGTTCACACCGTCCAGAATGACAAACTCCACGACGGTGACGTAGGTGCACATCAGCAGGATCGTCGGCAGTGTGTCTGCGCCGCCGACCAGCTTCGGAATGAGGACGGCAAAGATCCAGAGGATGGTAAATCCAAGCCCCAGCAGTGATTTTGCGCCGACCTTGCCGCCCACAAGCACGGTGATGACAAGGAAGGCAAGGACGACCAGAAGCAGGGGAATGGTGCGGTCATAATCCTGCAAGAGCACCTGCGTGACCTCGCCGTCGTTTACGGAGAAGGTGACGATCACGTGGTCGCCCTCCTTCAGAATGCAGCCGTAGAGGTAGCTCAGGTCGTTTCGCAGGGAGTAGCGCTTGCCCTTACTCGGGCCGCTGAGCATTTCAACGGTCACGGTCTGCTTGCCGATGGGGACGTCTTCCACGTCCTGCTGTCCCTGATAGACCTCTTCGTCGACGCTGACGACCTTACCACGGTGGTATTCAATGCCTTCCTGCACGGTCGACTGCACGATCTTTTCCGTCTTCTGCGCGTCTTCGTAGGAAAAGAAGAAGATCAGAGCGGAGATCGTCAGCACGACGGCGGACAGCGCCCAGCGCGCGGCCTTTTGCAGGCGATCCGGCGCGAGGGGAGATAGTCCCTTCTTCTGCGGCGTCGGCTCCGGCAGCGAGTGCAGGCGGCACAGGGCGCGCACGCACAGGTAGATCAGAAAAGCGCCGCCCGCGAAGGTGCAGACCAGCGTGCAGATGCCGATGAGCGACGTGTGATCCTTCAAAAAGAAGAGCAGAGCGGCGGCCGCGCAGCAATAAAGCCCGACAACGCCGCAGCCCCACCAGAACCATTTTTTTCTTTGATACATTTCCTAAGTCCTCCAAGGTGCGTCTGTCCTCCATTATAAAGAAAGGAAACGACGCTGTCAATAAAAAAACGCACCGGCAATCGGCCGCAAAGCGGGACTGCCGGTGTATTTTTGCGTGCCGAAAGGAGGCACAATGTTTAGATCAGAGACGGATGCGCCCGCCGACGAGCCTTCCGGTGGCGGCGAGCCGTTCGGCATCCTTGCCCTTCGGCTCCAGAACGCCGTGTGCGCTGAGGACGACCAGAATAGCAAGGTAAGTATCCCAGCCGAGCGGAGCGGTGCCGCGTTCGATCTCGGAGATCTTCTGACGGCTCTTTCCGATTGCGCCGCCAAGCTCTGCCTGAGACATACGCATCTTCTTGCGCAGAGCGGGCAACTCCTGCACGAGTGAGTCAATGAGGATTTTCTGCGGTTCGGTTTGGACAAATTGCGGCATTGTGACCCCTTCTTTCGTCATTTGTAGTGCGGGCAGCGGTCGTACCCGCGTCCCCTTTGATGTCAGTATACCATGCAGACCGTGCTTTGTAAACCGGCTGCCGTGTATAAATTATGAACAAATTGCAAAGTTTTCATACCCGATATGCTCCGGTTCGGCCGCTATATGCCCGACTGCCGAAGATAAAACAGCAGGAAAAACATGAGGGCGGCGACGGCGCCGACGGCAAGGACGCACAGTAGGACGATCAGCCAGACGGGCGCGGCGCTTTCCTCCTCCGGCTCCGGCCGCACGGCGGGGCTGCGGACGATCGGCACAGGCGGAATGGAGATGCGAGGGCGCGGCAGCAGCTCCGTCAGGGGCATCTGCTCCGTCAGGCCGCGGCGGCAGAAGGCGCACAGCGGTGCGTCCGGCGGATTCGGCATCCCGCACCGGCAGAGCCGCCACTGCGTCTGCGACAGCGCGACAGGCTCCTGTGCGGGCAGACGGTTCCAGAGCAGCCCGTCGGCGAACTGCACCCGCACCACGGTAACGCGCGGATCGGTGATCGGCGGGACGGCGAGCATCCGCTCCTCGCCAAAGGCGCAGTGCGGCGCGGCGGCACAGTCGGAGAGCGGCAGCTCTAAGGTGCGCCTGCTGCCGTCGGACGTCGTGCCTTCGATCCGTAGCAGGACGGAACGGATGCTGCGGTCGGATCGGTTGACCAGCCGTACCTGCAAAAAAACTGCACCCACCTCGCGCTCCGTGCACAGACGCAGGCAATGGACATAGACCGGACAATGTGGCTGGAGGAGCATGGGCTTTTTTGTATCTGAAACGAGAAAACGGTCAGAGAACATGGAAAACCTCCCTCCGCGGCGCGAACCTCTGCGCCGCAGTCCTACTCATACTACCATATCCGGAGAAAATTGGCAACCGAAATTCTTGCGCGTCCCGCCATGCGGGAACGGTGGGCGGAGAGACGGCGCGTGGTCAAAAGTGACAAATGCTGAAAAACAAGGACAAACCGATGAATTAGTCAATATAAAACGTCAAATTTGAAAGGAGAAGAAAATCGCTTTTGTGAATGTAAACAAAAATAAAAAAAGAAGAGAAAGAGATGCTTTTCCCTGTGGCAATTCCGGAAAAAATGTGCTATCATGTCTGTATCACTATGGGTATGTCTGCGCCCAGCGCACCCTACCCGCATATGATAAGGAGGAAAAAACATGAGAAAGCAGTTTAAGAGAACTCTCGCCATGCTTCTGGTGCTGGTCATGGTTCTTGCAATGCTACCCACGGTCGCAGCAGCAGCCGACGAGATGTATCCCGCTTCGCCGCTGACCGAACTGCCTGCGGACAATCAGGCCGTCGTGATCTTCAGCGCTTCGGCTGGCGCCGTATTTGCCGGTACCGCGTCCGGCGGCGCCGTCGGCGCCTGTGCAGCCAAGACCACGGAGGAGAGCAAGGACATCTATGTCGGAAACGGCGCCGGCGTCTATAAGCTGATGAAGAACTCCGACGGCACCTACTACATCACCTGTGGCGGCAAGTACCTCTGGGTCGACTCGAGCGAGAAGATCGACCTGAAGGCCACCGCGGAAAAGGGAACGAAGTGGAAGATCGCTGCGGCCTCCGGCTTCAGCGGCTATACCATCGTCAATGCCGACTACAAGTACGGAAACTACGACATCTATCTGGAGTACTACAATTCCTTCAAGGCATGGACCTGCAAGGAAGTATCCGAGATCTACTGCTTCGACTTCTACGCGATTGACGAAGCGACTGCGGATCCCGACGGCGACGGCTATATCGGCAAAAAGCCCGTCTCCGGCGAGAAGCCTGCCGACGGCGACAAGGTCGTTATCTACAACGACTACGGCGGCGTCTGCTTCAGCTTCCAGTCTGACGATCCTCTGGCTCCGAGCATGACCGGCGCAGTCTCCTCGTTGGATGAGAGCGGCAACATTGCGGCAGGCAACGGCTCCCTGATCTTCGAGGTCGGCTTCGACGGCACCTACTACACCTTCAAGAACAACGGCAAGTACCTGCGCACCTCCCCCAACGAAGCGGGCGAAAACGGAAAGATCAACAACGCCGAGTGCCTCTACATGGACGAGCTGGACAGCGAGTACAGCTACTGGACGCTGGGCGACTGCACCGGCGGCTACATGATGGTCAACAAGACCGCCAAATATGGCAGCAGCCCCGTTGCGATCGAGTTCTTCAGCAACAGCTTCAGCGGCTGGACCTACAACGGCAGTGAAAACCTCTTTGCCATGCGCTTTTTCCCCGCGGAGGATACGCTGGGGCTGGGCTATGTGCTCAATCCAAAGATGGCGATCAAGGCCGAAAATGCCTACCTTGGCGTCGACTATGACTTCGAGGTTACGCTCGACGAGCTGACCAAGGTCACGGAGATGACCATGACCTATAAGACCAACGACGGCACGGAGACGAAGCTCCAGCCGACGAGCGTTGACGGTTACAAATACACCTACACCGTTCCGCAGAGCGCTCTGAGCGGCAAGAAGACCCTGACGCTCAAGGGTGTTGCGAAGAACGAGTATGACCTGACCTATTCCGGTGAAGTCACCGTGAACATTGAGGACGAGCCGCTGATCGTCTCCGTCTCCCCGATGTCCAACGAAGCGACCGGAAACGAGAAGCGCCCGACCATCACCGTGACGCTGGCAAACTGCGGTGACAGTCCCAAGGTCGAGATGCTGCTTGACGGCACTGCGGTCAACGCAACGCTCAGCGGCAATAAGCTCACCTATAAGCCCTCCGCCAACCTGACCGACGACCGTCACACCGTTGCTGTCACCGTTACCCGCACCGACGGCAAGAAGGTGGAGATGACTTGGTCCTTCTTCGTCGGCGAGGCCGGTATGAGCCTCTACTTCGGCCAGATCCACTCCCATACCGCAGAGTATTCCGACGGCGCAGGTCAGTTGGAGGATGCCTACGAGTATGCCATGAAGGCTGCCGACGTGGACTTCATGATCGTGACCGACCACTCCAACTACTTTGATACCACCAAGACCGCTACCACCTCCAGCTACTACGATCTGTCCTCCCTGACCAAGATCGGCGACCTGACGAAGTGGGAAGAGGCCAAGAAGACCGCAGAGGAGTATAACGCGAAGAGCGACGACTTCATCTGCGCCTACGGCTATGAGATGACGTGGTCCGGCGGCCCCGGCCACACGAACACCTTCAACACCTACGGCACCGTCTCCCGTAACAACGCGGAGCTGAACAACAAGACCGGCTATGCCGGCATGCACCGCTACAATGACCTCATGGTCAATGCGGATCGCGGTCTGGACATCGACGGCAACCCCGTTGCCGAAGGCGTCAAGACCAAGTGGATCGAGGACGCGCCGGTCGTTTCCCAGTTTAACCACCCCGGCACCACCTTCGGTACCTTCGACACCTACGCAGGCTACACGCCCGTGCGCGACACCGTTCTGTGCCTCATCGAGGTCGGTAACGGCGAAGGCCTTGTGGGCGGCAGCTCCTATTGGCCCAGCTACTCCGAGTACGACAAGTGCCTTGCCAAGGGCTGGCACGTTGCGCCGACCAACAACCAGGATAACCACAAGGGCAAGTGGGGCGACTCCAACACCTGCCGTGACGTTATCATGACCGACGATTTCACCGAAGCCGGCCTGTATAAGGCAATGGCAGAGCGCCGCGTCTACTCCACCGAGGATCAGAACCTCCGCATCTACTACACCCTCAACGGCGAACTCATGGGCAGCATCATTGACGTCGGCGACACCGCTCCGACGGAAGTCAATGTCGTTGCGAGCATCTCCGATCCCGACGGCGAGTCCCTCGGCACGATCGAGATCATCGGCGAAAACGGACTGACCCTTGCAAAGTTCGACGCCCCGGGTTCCACCTATGAGCTCAACACCACCATTAAGAATACCGATTCTTACTACTACATCAAGGTCACGGAAAAGGACGGCGACATCGCCGTTACCGCTCCTGTCTGGGTCGGCGTTGCTACCCCGATCATTGCCGACATTGGCACCGACGCCGCTCTGAGCGTTGTCGGCGAGACCGAAAAGCTGACCGCCACCGTGAATAACGCGGCGGACAAGGACTACACCCTGAGCAAGGTCGTCTTCACCCTCGTCGATGCTGAGGGCAAGGAGACCGTCATCAACACCATCGAGGACACCTCCGTCGTCAAGGCGGGCGAGTCCAAGACCGTCGAGTTTGACTACAAGCGCACCGTCAGCGGTACGCAGGAGATCGTTGTTGTCTTCTACGGCACCTACAACGGCAAGGAGTTTAAGTGCCGCGCTTCCCTCAAGAGCAAGGTCTACAAGGCCGACGAGCTGACGAAGGTCGCTGTGGACTACGGTCACGGCAACTTCTACGTATCCGGCGGCTACTCCGACAACATGGGTAACTTCATCCGGTTCTGCGCGGACAACGGCGTCATGGCCGAGTTCCTCCAGAAGGGCGAGATGACCTATGAGAACCTGAAGTACTACAAGATGGTCGTTCTGACCGTGCCGTTTGACAGCGGCAACTTGGAACCGTCGGCTTACACGGCGGAAGAGCTTGCAGCGCTGAAAAAGTACGCCGAACGCGGCGGCAACCTGATCGTCTGCACGAAGTCCGACCGTAAGAGCCCCTCCGGCGAAATGAACTGCGCCGCGCTGACCAACAGCATCCTCGAAGCGATCGGCGCGAACGTCCGTGCGGCGGACGGCATCATCGTCGATAACGACATGAAGGCGAACGAGGCCTACCGTATCTACTTCTCCTCCAAGGAGAACATCAACACGGAGCATCGCTTCACCAAGGCTGCCTACACCTCCTCCAACGCCTACGGCACGAAGCCCGCTACGGATAACTCCACCGGCTTCCAGCTCTACAACGCCGCGCCGATCCTCATCAACGAGGGCGCCGAGGACAAGGTCACGAAGCTGGTCAAGGGCTATCAGTCCACTTGGGGCGCAAGCTACACTGCCAACTTCGACGGCTCCGCCTATGTTCCGGATTACAACGCGGACAAGGTGACGGCCGAGATGGGTGACGTCAACATCATCACCTACGAAGAGCTGAAGGGCGGTGGCTGGCTGGTCGTTTCCGGCTGCACCTTCTTCTCCAACTACGATATCAAGGACGATACCGACTATATCAACAAGTTCATCGTTAAGAACATCATCCGCGACCTGACCGATACGGGCGAGACCGTGAAGGTCACCCCGATCGCGGAAGTCAAGCAGAAGACCAAGGGCACCTACACCATCGAGGGCTATATCACTGCCAACGCCTCCGGCTACGATCAGGATACCGCGTTCTTCGATTGCACCTACGTGCAGGATAAGAACGGCAACGGCATCAACGTGTTCCCTGTCGCCGGTAACTATGCCATCGGCATGAATGTCCGCTGCTTCGGCGGTGTCACCTTCTACTGCGGTGAGATCGAGCTGAACCTCGGCAGCGAGTACAACGGCGAGATCCGCATCATCTCCGACGATACCTACACCATCGCTCCGAAGGAAGTCGACTGCGCCACCGCTATGGCGGATTCCAGCATCGGCAACCTGATGAAGGTCAAGGGTATCATCACCAACATTCACAAGACCGAAGGCGTTATCGACAAGATCTACGTCCGCGACGCAGCCGGCGAGGCTTGCCTCTTCATCAACGGCTACATCATGAAGGACTACACCGGTCTGGATAACCTCAAGGTCGGCATGATGGTCTCCGGTGTGGGCATCGGCTCGCGCGATGTCGATTCCGAGAGCGCTACGAGCGAGATCTTCGCCCGTCTGCGTGTCCGTAACCGTGCGGAGATCAAGGTGCTCGACGATCAGGTGCACAGTGATCTGATCTTCAGCGACGTCAGCACGACCGACTGGTTCTATGAGTACGTCACGTTCGCGGCCGAGCGCGGCCTGCTTCAGGGCATCGGCCACTCCATGTTTGACCCCGAGGCGAACCTGACGCGTGCCATGGTCGCCACGGTTCTCTACCGTCTGGCGGGCAAACCGAGCGTTTCCGGCAAGGGCGGCTTCAAGGATGTCGAGGCCGGCACGTGGTACACCGACGCTGTCGCATGGGCAGAGGAAGTCGGCGTAGTCAAGGGCTATGAGGACGCGACCTTCCGTCCGGACAACAAGATCACCCGTCAGGAAATGGCGGTCATGCTTGCCCGCTATGCGGAAAAAGTTGCCGGCCTGAAGATCGAAGCCGAGGGCAACCTGAACTCCTATGCCGACGGCAGCACCGTCGCCGACTGGGCGAGGGACGCGATCGTCTGGTTTGTGGACACCGGCATTCTCACAGGCATAGACGGCAAGATCGTCCCGAACGGCCTTGCGACCCGTGCGCAGTTTGCCACCATCATCACCCGTTACGTCCAGCGCTTCGATGGCGTGAACGAATAAGCGACTGATCCCAAGGGGGCTGCCTTTCGGCAGCCCCCTCAGACTGTCAAAAAAGTCCGTAACCGTCAAAATAGTTTCACTATTTTC
>OIYV01000612.1_pt1 | contig 19823 bp, 19 predicted proteins | sample 1588251 | NCBI WGS metagenome assembly OIYV01 (sample SAMN03283282) | human gut metagenome | biome: human-associated habitat; material: feces | host: Homo sapiens | place: Peru | collected 2012
ATATACAAAAATTAGATAATGTTTACATGAAAAATGATTTAATATATGATTTTGGTGGAGTAATTATATCAAGATTAAAAGTTTTAAGATTTTATCAAACTTTAATATCTTCTCCTGAAATAGAACCATCATATGATGTACTTTTATATGTAATAACAAAACTTAGTATGCTAGATGAAGAAGAAATGAATATCATAATTTCATCTTTGAAAAGTTTAAAAATAGATGAGAATATTTCTAATGAAAATAGGAGGATTTTACAATGATTCAAGACATTGAACTTATTGGAGTAGGAAAAAATTTAATTGAAAAACTAATGAAAAATTTAGAATATGATGAAGTATTGTGTTTAGCATGTAATCATGAAAATGTAAAAAAAATAATTGATTTCTTTAAAAATATTGGAATTCGAAATATTGATGAATTATTATTAAGTCAACCAGATACTGGAGAACAAGCACTAGAAATAACAGAAGCTTTAATTAGAAGTGGTGCATTAGATGTAATAGTTGTAGACTCTGTTGCAGCTTTAGTACCTAAGGCAGAAATTGATGGAGACATGGGAGATTCTCATATTGGTCTACAAGCAAGACTTATGTCACAAGCTTTAAGAAAATTAGCAGGAGCAATTAATAAATCAAAAACAGTTTTAATATTTATTAACCAATTAAGAGAAAAAGTTGGTATAATGTTTGGAAATCCAGAAACTACAACTGGTGGTAGAGCATTAAAATATTATGCTTCTGTAAGATTAGATATAAGAAAAATAGAAAACATAAAACAAGATGGAGAAGTTGTTGGAAATAGAGCAAGAGTAAAAGTAGTAAAAAATAAAGTTGCTCCACCATTTAGAGAAGCAGAATTTGATATAGTGTATGGAAAAGGTATTTCTAAAGAAGGAAATATATTAGATATAGGGGTTAATTTAGACATAGTTGAAAAGAGTGGCTCTTGGTTTAGCTATAATGGAGAAAGAATAGGCCAAGGTAGAGAAAATGTTAAAAACTATTTAAGAGAAAATCCAGAAATGATGAAAGAAATAGAAGAAAAAATAAGATCAAAATTCTCAGAAGCTTTTGAAAAGAGCTTAGGAGATGAAGAAGAGTCTGAAGAAGATTCAAACGAAGAATAATAATTGTATATAAGGGCGGACACATAGTTCCGCCTCTACAATTTTCAAATACAAAATACAAAAAATTAAAAATAAATAAAATTGGTGAAATTAATGGAATATTCTATAGAAGAGTTTGATAAAGCAAAAACAAAAGTAATGAATTATATAATGTATAAAAAAAGAACAGAATATGAGGTTAAAAATAAATTTTCAAAAACTATTGAAGAAAATTTATTACATGATATAATAGAATATGTTAAAGAAGCAGGTTATCTAAGTGATACAGACTATATTAAAAGAGCAATATTAGAATTTAAAGCTTTGAATAATTTATCAAGAAAAGAAATTTCTTATAAATTGTATTCTAAAGGAATAAGTAAGGAATTAATAGAAGATTACTTTTCTGAACATCAAGAAGAATTATATGATTATGAGATGCAATCTGCTCAAAATATATTTAATAAAAAAAGTATAACAATGGAAACAGAAGAAATTAAAAATTATCTAAGGAAAAAAGGATATAAAGAAGATATTATAAAAGATGTATTATAGAAGGGAACCAAAATGCAGAGTGTACTAACATTAGAATCTAAAAAATATGAAATAAAAATTGAAAATTTTGAAGGTCCTTTAGATTTATTATGCCATTTAATAGATAAAAATAAAATGGATATATATGATATAAGAATAAGTGAAATTGCAGATCAATATATTGAATATATTAATGCAATGGAAGAAGCTAATTTAGAAATTACAAGTGAGTTTTTAGTAATGGCATCTACATTGCTATATATAAAATCAAAAGGATTATTACCAAATCAAGTTGAAAACGAAGAAGAACTTACAGAAGAGCAATTAATTGAACGAATTATAGAATATAAAAAATATAAAGAAATTACTAAAAAATTAAAAGAGGGGTATGAAGAATTTTCAAAAAGATTTTTTAAATTTGCAGAAGTAATAGAATTACCAAAACAGAAATTAGAAGTTGAATATGAAAAAGATGTGCTTCCTCAAATATATTCTCAGATAATACAAAGAAATGAAGAAAAGATAAATGTTAATGCAAAAAATATAGAAAAAATAGCAATAACAGAAACATATAGTGTTGGAAGTAAAGTAAAGGAAATGTTTAGAGAATTAATAAGAAAACCTAAATTTGTATTTAATAAACTATATTCTTTATCAAAATGTAACAAACAAGAAGTAGTAACAGCTTTTACAGGTTTGTTAGAATTATCTAGAAGAAATAAAGTAGTAACTGTTCAAGAAGAATTATTTGGAGATATAACAGTAGAAAAAGCAAAGAAAACTGTTTAAAATATAAATAAGTGTAAAAACTAGTATTAAGGAGATACCAATGATACTAGTTTTTTTATTTTTAATAATATTAATAGTAATTTGCATTTTGTGTCTTATTATTATTTTATCAACTGTAAAACTTAATATAAATAAGTTACATATTTACAATTTAAATAATAAGTTTAAAATAGATTTTACACTACAGCTATCTATATTCTTATTTAATAAAATAAAAATATTTAAATTTACAATAGATAAAGATAAAGTTAATGGTTTAATAAAATCAGGTAAAATAAATGTTAAAAAGATAAAAGATAATAAACAGTTAAATATAGATACAATAAAATTATTAAAAAATTCAGAGTTTAAATTAGAAAGATTCAATTTTAATGGTTGTATAGGTACGCAGAATGCGGCATTTACAGCTATGATTGTTTCTTTTATAAATATAATTACATCAATTTTAGTATCTAATAATAAAAATAAAAAGATTAACTATTTCCTTAAAATAGATCCTATATATCAAAACCAAAATATAGTAAATTTACAATTTAATTGCATAATTAGTTTAAAAATAGTCAATATTATAAATATAATATATATTTTGAAAAAGAAAGGAAGAGTTGATAAAAATGAGCGAACATCCAATAGAAGGTCTTATGCTTACAGCTATGAATAGTATAGAGGATATGATAGATGTTAATACTATTATAGGAGAACCAATAGAAACTTCAAATGGAATTGTAATTATACCAATTTCTAAAGTATCTTTTGGATTTGCAGCAGGGGGAAGTGAATTTAAAGGAGAAACAATTGATGAATACAAAAGAAAAGACAAAGACGAATCTGTTCAGTACCGATTACCATTTGGAGGAGGAAGTGGAGCAGGCGTTAGCATAAATCCAGTATCTTTTTTAATAGTACAAAATGATAAAGTAAAATTATTGCCAATAAATCATTCATCTTGTATTGATAAGATACTTGATTATGTTCCAGAATTATTTGATAAAATAGAAAATATTACAGAAAGTAAGAAAGATAAAGCAGATAATGACTTTAGCAATTCGGAAACAAATAATAAATCTAAAGATAAGAAAAAAGCAAACATTAACAAAGTTGCAAAAACTACAGAAGATACTAAATTAAAAGCAGATAAAAAAGATGATGAAGAAAAATTTGAGGATCTGTTTGAAGAAGAATATGAATATGATGATGATGAATAGAGAAAAGCCAAAAGAATAAATAAGTTCTTTTGGCTCTTTTCAAATCAAACAAAATACGGTATAATGTATACATGGAGGAATAAATAAATGTCAAATATTATATATCCAGATTACAATAATAGTATATTAAATTTAATAACATCATTCTTAAAGTATTATAATGTGGAAACAAATCACAAATCATTAAAAGAATTGGATGAAAAACTTGAAAAGAGATATAAAAATGTAGTTTTTATTATACTAGATGGAATGGGAAGTCACATTCTAGAAAGAGTTTCCAAAAATGGAATATTTGAAAAGAACAAAGTAAAAACAATAACATCTGTTTATCCATCTACAACAACTGCAGCTCTTACTACATATTATTCAGGAAAACCACCATATGAAACAGGTTGGATAGCATGGTCACAATATTTTAAAGAATATGGAAGAGCTTTGGATATGTTATCACACAAAGAATCATACCAAAATGATACTTTAGAAAATAAAAGAATAGATGTATTTAAAGATGTAATTAATTATGAAACAGTGTTTAATAAAATAGAAAAAACAAATCCAAATGTTGATGTGTATGAGATTATGCCAGATTACTCAGATAGAAAAGCAAATAGAAGCTTAAGAGCTAATAACATAGAAGAAATATGTGAACATATAAAATTGATTTGCTCTGGCAATAAAAAAGAAACATTTACAATGGCATATTGTGATAATCCGGATGGATTGTTACATAAATATGGATGTAAATCAAAAGAAGTAAAAGAGATGATAAAGAATGCAGAAAAATGCATAGAGAAAATGAGACAAGAGCTTTATGATGACACTCTTATTGTTTTATCAGCGGATCATGGTCATAAAGACATAAATAAAGCTTATACTTTGCTTGATTATCCAGAATTGCAAGAATGTTTAATAATGCCACCATCATTAGAATCTAGAGCGTTAACTTTTTGGGTACACCAAGATAAAAAAGAAAAATTTGAATATTTGTTTAAACAAAATTTTGGAAAAGAATTTTTATTATTGACAAAACAAGAATTTCTTGAAAAAGGTTTCTTAGGAAGCGGAGTAAAACATAAAAAAATCGAAGATTTTATTGGTGACTATATAGCAATGTCCATTTCAGATTCAATTATAGTTCTGGAAACATATTTAGCAGAAGGTAAAAAAATAAAAGAGTCTACACATTGTGGATTAACAGAAGATGAAATGGAAGTGCCACTTATTATAATTGAGTAAAAAGATCCCCGAGAGCGATAAAAGCCTCGGGGGTTAGTTATTTTATGAATTCAAAAATTTAGCAGTATTTTTCTGAATCCATTTTGGAAGAGAATCGAAATTATCCCTTAAGAATGACTGAATTTCATATGCGATGATATCCATTTTGTACCGGAGAGGATTAGTTCTCCAGTTATATTCTTCAGGTCCTAATCCCATATAATCTGCCAATACTTGTCTTGGGTGTTGACGAGGAAAGTAAGTTTGCGGATCACTGGTTATAAACCAAGTATCCTCTTGATCTATATAAAGCATATATGGATATTCTCCATAATCCTTTAATAAATCATCTGGCTTAATTAAAGCAGGATGTAATCCACTTTTTTGTACACAATACAACACTGGCATATCAGTTGGGGCTAAGTGTACATGTGCATGCACAATTGATGTTGCATGTTTTCCGCCACCATTTTTTCCACTACCACACTCAAATACAAAGATTTTTTTGTGATATATTGACTCAAGAATAAATCTCCAGTCATTAAGAACTTGAAGAAACTCATTAAATGTTTCCTCATCCACTTCTGCAATAGACATGACATGTTCTTTGGGAACAATCATGACATAGCCGTCGAAGAAAGCTCCTAAACCAGGAACTACATAAAAGCTTTTGCTTTCATAAAGTACATGTTCCGGCTTTTTGTTTTCGCCTTTGGCAATTTTGCAAAGCAAACAGTCAGCTTTAACAGCTTCACTGCTTTTTGAATCTTCGGATTCATGGTCTCCTATATCGATGTTTTTGCTTTCCATTAACTTAGGAAAATCACTTAATACATTGTTAATATTAAGAGCCATATCATCGATGGATGTAAATGTTGTTAAATTAACCACAACTGGATTATATTTTTGCATATACAATTCATAAGTTGTAGCAAAGAATACAACATTCTTGTTGTGTGCTCTGACATTCTGAACAATTTCGTCTTTCAGATTTGTAACAATTGTTACTGCTTTAAATCCTCTTATGAAATTAAAGCTGATCCGAATTTCGTCTTCCTGTCCAAGGAGAATGATTACTTGTTGTGTTTTTTTCAATTTGATAACCTCCTAAAATTATATACCCTTATTGTACCATAATTTACATAAATAATCAAATCTATGCTTTATCTTAACACATTAAACCATTTCTCATATAATGATGTTGTCAAATTCCAAAGAGTTATTTGGTGAACATCGTTTTTGGCAAGTAAGTTAACTTCTAGAAGTTGTTCATTATTAGAAGTATATACTACTTTTCCAACAACAGTTCCTTTATTTATCGGAGCTGATAAATTATCATTTAAAACAATATTTTGTTCAATGTTTGAATTTTGCCCTTTCTTTAATAAAATATTAGCATCTTTTTCTAATATTAAGTCAACATTCTTCTCAATACTTTTGTTTATTGATACTTGTGTAACTACATCATTCTTAGAACCAAACGATTTACAAGAATAATTTGCAAATCCGTAATCCAAAAGTTTTGTAGCTTCTGCAAATCTTATTTTAGTAGAAGGTGCTTTCATTATAACAGCAATTAAAGATAAATTATCTCTGGTAGCAGAGGCAGACAAATTGTATAGAGCGACAGAAGTTGAACCAGTTTTTAAACCAGTTGCTCCTTTGTAGTTTCTTATTAATTTATTTGTATTTACTAGCTGAGATTTTCCATCTCTAATAGAATCCATCCAAATTGTTGTATATTTTTGAATATCTGGATGATTTAATAACAATTCTCTAGACATTATAGCTATATCGTAAGCAGAAGTAACATGACCATCTTCATCTATACCATGGCAATTTTTAAAACATGTGTCATTCATACCTAAAGCTTTTGCTCTTTCATTCATTTTTTGCACAAAGGCTTCTTCACTTCCAGCTAAATATTCTGCCATAGCAACTGTACAATCATTTGCTGAAACAACACATATTGATTTTAGCATATCATTTACAGTTAAAGTTTCTGTAGTATCTAGCCATATTTGAGAACCACCCATACTGTGAGCATTTTCACTACATGGAATAGGAGTGTCTAAAGAAATTTGGTTACTGTCTAAAGCTTCCATTATTAAAAATAATGACATTACTTTGGTTACACTGGCAGGTCTTAATTGTTCATGAATATTATGTGCATATAAAACATTACCACTAGATTGTTCTATTAAAATTGCAGAACCAGATTCTAATTTTAAAGAGTTGTCATTGCTTGGAGTAGTGGATGTGGGAACAGCATTATTAGAATTTGAAGTATTTTTAATTGAATTAGATCCATTAGACCATACATATAAAGAATCACTTGCAAAACAGAAATTAACGAAAATAAGGCTTATCATAAGCAAAATAGAAATACATGCAAATTTAAATTTTTTAGAAATCATAAAATCCCTCCTATGCTATGTATATGAGGAAAAAAACAATAATATGTCTATAAGGGCAGACACCTCTATATGCTAGTAGAAACAAAATGAATAATTAATAATGAAAGATTAAAATATAAATGCAGGCGGACACAGGGCTGTGCCCATACAAATTATTCATTATTAATTTTTAATTATTCACTATTAAATAAATCACATGTAGGGGCGGACGCCTCTGTCCGCCCGTGATACGAAGAAATACTTTATAAATATTAATCACACTTTTTCGATTTTAATAATTATTTTATTTTTTTCGACTTCTGCTTTTAGTTTTATATCATAGTCAGCTAGATTTTTAAATTTTAAATCAGCAGATTTATAAGAAACAGCAGCATCTTTTCCGTCTCTTATATATACTACATCTCTACTATGTTCATGGCGTTCTATAATTTCTATATTATCAAGATCTAAAACTGCATTATATATGGTTGTACTTACTTGACAAATGCCGCCACCATAACTTTTTTTTATCTTTCCATCAGATGTAAAAGCCTTTGCTTTTTTATATCCTCTTTCTTTAGTAGGGCAGCCTAAAACATTCCATAATGAAAAAGTATCACCAGATTTTACTATTGTATCATTTAAAGTATCACAGGCTAGTTCTATATTAGAATATCGTGCTTTAGTATCTTTTGGAAGCCTGGTAGAAAATTCTGATAAAACTTCGTCTTCTGTATCTTCTTTAGGAATTTCTTCTATTATATTGTTTTCAATATTTTGATTTGTAGATGTTCTTTCTGCTGTATAATTGCTAGAATAATTTTCTGTATTATTTTGAGAAATTTTCTTATATATATAAAAGCAAATTACTAATATTATAATTATGCATAAAATCATTATAAAAATATTTTTTTTCATATTAATACCTCATAATTAAAATTTCTAAATACTAGTTTTTCCAAAATCTATATAAATATTTAGAATTGACAAATAAAATAAAAAATACTATAATAATAAATAGATTATTAAAGGAGAAAGTAATATGATAGCTAAATATTGGAAAAAAATTGGCTTAATAATTTTAATAATATGTTGTTTGTTTAATATTACTTCAAAAATTGTAAAGAAAACACCTATAAAGGAACAATTAATTCAAACAGCACAATATGTTTTAAATCATGAAAAATAAAGAAAAAACTATTGAAAAAAAAATAATAATGTGTTAAAATAATAAATAGCATTTTTTAGAAAAGGAAGAAAGAGGTGAAACACACAATGAAAACAGGAATACACCCAGAATATACAGATGCAACAATAACATGTGCATGTGGTAATGTAGTAGAAACTAAATCTACAAAAAAAGATATGAAAGTTGATGTTTGTTCAAAATGTCATCCATTTTGGACAGGTAATCTAAAACAAAATACAACAGGTGGTAGAGCAGACAAATTTAAGAAAAAATATGGAATTCAATAAAACAAAAAATTCTTCAATTTATATTGGAGAATTTTTTTATATATTAGGAAAATTCTAATTCCTAATATATAAAAAATCATATGTATGGGCGGACGCCTCTGTCCGCCCGAGCGGAATTTTTGTTCTTTACTTTTTTGTTGCATTATGTTAAAATGTAGCATATTGGAGGAATAAAAGTGACAGAAAAAGAAGAAGTAAAACTACAAAAAGATTATATAAAAAAAATTAAAGAAATTAATAAAAATAAAAATTTAAAATATTATATTTTAACAATGGGATGCAGTTTAAATGAAAATGATTCTGAAAAAATAAGTGGAATGTTAGAGGAAATGAATTATTCTAAAACAGAGAATTTTGAAGAAGCTAATTTCATTGTTTTTAATACTTGCTGTATTAGAGAAAATGCAGAAGATAAATTATTTGGAAAATTAGGTGAAGTTAAGAAAGTAAAAAAGTCTAATAATGCTATTATTGCAATTGGTGGATGTATGATGCAAGAAGAGCATATTTTAGAAAAATTAAATAAAAGCTATCCATATGTAGATATCATATTTGGAACACATACACTTCATAAATTACCGGAAGATGTTTATAAAATTCTAGAAGGTAAAAACAAAAAAATAGAAGATATATTAGATATAGATGGAAAAATATACGAAGACTTACCAATAAAGAGAGTAGATAATATAAAAGCACAGGTTACTATTATGTATGGTTGTAACAATTATTGCACATACTGTATTGTACCATATGTAAGGGGAAGAGAAAGAAGCAGAAATCCAGAGGATATAATTAACGAAATAAAAGCTTTAGCAAAAGATGGTTATAAAGAGATAATGTTGTTAGGTCAAAATGTTAATTCTTATAATGGTGGAGAAAATTATAATTTTGCAAATTTATTAAAAGATATAAACAAAATTGAAGGTATAGAAAAAATTAGATTTATATCACCACATCCAAAAGACTTTACAGATGATGTTATAGAAGCAATAGTAACTAGTAAAAAAGTATGCAATACATTGCATTTGCCATTACAATCTGGAAGTACAGCCATACTAAAAGCTATGAATAGAAAATATACAAAAGAACAATACTTAGAATTAGTAGAAAAAATAAAAAACAAAATACCAGATGTAACACTTACTACTGATATAATTGTAGGGTTCCCAGGAGAAACAGAAAAGGATTTTGAAGATACACTAGATGTAGTAAGAAAAGTGAAATTTGAACAAGTATTCATGTTTATATATTCAAGAAGAAAAGGGACAGTTGCAGATAAGATGGAAAATCAAATTCCAGAAGATGTTAAACATAAAAGATTTGATAGATTAAAAGAACTAGTAGAAAGTCAAATAAAAGAAAACAATCAAAAGTATATAGGTACTATTCAAAAGATTTTAATTGACGGCACAAGTAAAACAAATGACAACACATTAAGTGGAAGAACAGATAGCAACAAGGTTGTAGTAATAGAAGCAGATAAAAAATATATAAATCATACTGTAAATGTAAGAATTGTACAAGATTGTATGTGGTATTTAAAAGGAGAAATTGTAAATGAGTAGAAAAAAGAGCCCAAATGGAACTGGTAGACAGGGGAGAGATAAAAAGAAAAAAGCAATAGAATCAGAAGAATATAAAGAAAATATAAAAGAGTTAGCCAAACAACAAGTGACAGCGGATGATATAGAAAGTATTTATTATAGATGTCAAGAAAGACCTCAAACAAAAATTGCAAGAGATACTCTTGCAGTAAAGCTATTAGCTTTACTAAACTATTTTAATGAAAGAAATGAAGGTATAGAAGAAGATAATCCGGCTTATATAAATAAAGAAGATGTTATTGGAATGATTTTGAAAAATCCAAGGATAATGAATAGTGATATTAACAATAACATAATAGCTAAATGCCAAGCAATAACAGGTAAAAAAGAAAATGATGTTAGAGCTGCAAATATAGCTATTAAAAGTAATCCAGGAATATTTAGAAAAACTATGAAAAATATAATAGAAGGAAAATAAGGAGAAATAAAAATGGCAGAATATTCACCAATGATGCAACACTATCTTGCAACTAAAGAAAAATATAAAGATTGTATACTATTTTATAGACTAGGTGATTTCTATGAGATGTTTTTTGATGACGCTATAACAGCATCAAGAGAACTAGAATTAACCTTAACAGGAAAAGACTGTGGACAAGAAGAAAGAGCTCCAATGTGTGGAATACCATTTCACGCAGCAGAAATATATATATCTAGGTTAATAGGCAAAGGATATAAAGTAGCAATATGTGAACAATTAGAAGATCCAAAGCAAGCAAAAGGAATAGTAAAAAGAGATGTTATAAGGGTAGTTACACCTGGTACAGTTATTGAATCTAACATGTTAGATGAAAAAAAGAACAATTATATAATGTCTATATATAAAAGTGGTTTATATTTTGGTATGGCAGTTTGTGACATATCAACAGGTGATTTTTTTGCAACTCAAATAAAAGAAACAAATAATTTTTCTGTTTTATTAGATGAAATTTCTAGATATGCACCAGCAGAACTTGTTGTAAATGATATGATGTTTGCAAGTACTGAAGAGATTAATAAAATAAAAGAAAGATTTGAGTGTTATATATCTAGGTTATCAGAAGATAAGTATGAAAATAATTATGAAGAAATAGCATTAAACTATACATTGTATTATGAAGGAAGAAAGTTAGAAGATATAGAGTCTAAAAAGTTAGCGATAATAGCTTCTTGTGGACTAATAACATATTTTAATGAAACACAAAAAATAAAACTAGAACATATTAACAAAATATACATATATAATACAACTAAATATATGGCCCTAGATATTAATACTAGAAGAAATTTAGAGCTTACTGAAAAGATGAGAGACAAGTCTAAAAAGGGAACTCTTTTATGGGTGTTAGATAAAACATCTACATCAATGGGTGGTAGACAGCTAAGAAGATGGATTAACGATCCATTAATAGATATTAATGAAATTAATAATAGACTAGATTCAGTAAGAGAACTAAAAGATAATGTTATATTAAAAGGAGATATTATAGATTCTTTAAAAAGAGTTTATGATATAGAAAGATTAATCGGAAAAATATCATATGGTAATGCGAACGGTAGAGATATGATATCATTAAAGAATTCAATAGGACAACTACCAGGATTAAAACAAATATTATCAAAAACAAATTCAAAAATGTTGGTTAATCTTTATAATGAATTAGATGAATTAAAAGACATATATGATTTAATTGATAAATCAATAGTAGAGGAACCTCCTATATCAGTAAAAGAAGGAGGATTAATAAAAAAAGGATATAATTCAAATATTGATGAATATAAAGAAGCAACAACAAACGGAAAAAAATGGATTGTAGAATTAGAAGCGTCAGAAAAAGAAAAAACAGGAATTAAGAACTTAAAGGTGGGATATAACAAAGTATTTGGATATTTTATAGAAGTAACTAAATCAAACTTATCACAAGTGCCAGCAAGTTATATAAGAAAACAAACATTAACAAATGCAGAAAGATATATAACAGAAGAATTGAAAGAGCTAGAAGAAAAAACTTTAGGTGCACAAGAAAAGTTGATTGACTTAGAATATAATGTATTCCAAGAAATAAGAAACAATATTGCTTCACAAATACAAAGAATTCAACAAGCTGCAATGATAGTTTCAACACTTGATGTTATTGCATCATTTGCAACTGTTGCAGTAGATTTAAATTATTGCATGCCAATTGTAGATAATAGCGGAGAAATCAATATAAAAGATGGAAGACATCCAGTTATTGAAAAAATGTTACCTTTTGGTAGCTTTATTGAAAATGATACTTATTTAAATAAAGGCGAAGATAGACTATCAATTATAACAGGACCTAATATGGCAGGAAAGTCAACTTATATGAGACAAGTAGCATTAATAACTTTAATGGCTCAAATAGGAAGTTTCGTTCCAGCAAGTTATGCTAAAATTGGAGTAGTAGATAAAATTTTTACAAGAGTTGGAGCATCAGATGATCTAAGTATGGGACAAAGTACCTTTATGGTAGAAATGATGGAAGTAGCAAATATTTTAAAGGAAGCAACTAGCAATAGTTTGGTTATACTAGATGAAATTGGTAGAGGAACATCAACTTATGATGGTTTATCAATTGCATGGGCAGTTGCTAAATACATTGCAGATAAAGAAAAATGTGGAGCTAAAACTTTATTTGCAACACACTATCATGAATTAACACAATTGGAAAATGAAGTAGAAGGTGTAAAAAATTATTCTGTTGCAGTAAAAGAAAAAGGCGAAGATGTTATATTCCTAAGAAAAATTGTAAAAGGTGGAACAGACGAAAGCTATGGTATACATGTTGCAAAATTAGCAGGAGTTCCAAAGGAAGTATTAAAAAGTGCAAATGATATACTAAAGGGCTTAGAAAGAAAAAGTAATATAATTAATAATTCAGGTAAAACAGAAAGTACAAATAAGAAAATAGTAAGTGGACAACTAGATATGTATAATTATAAATTAGCAGATATAGCTCACGAATTAGATAAAATAAATGTAAATGAGTTAACACCAATAGATGCATTAAATATATTAGTGAAATTAAAAGAAAGCGCATCATAATATCTGCACTGTTATAAAAGTGAATAATTAATTATTCACTTTTAATTAAATTATGTGCGGGCGGACCATTGTGTCCGCCCGAAATATTTTTTATAGTTCAATTTTAGGATTATAAATTTCAAGCCACATATTTACTTGACACAAATAAGCCATAAGTTGTGGACCTGTCATTAATTGACCGAACCAAGGTCTAGCAAATGCTTTCCCATCTGTATTAAGAATATCTAAAATATAATTCTTATCAAGCAGATTATTTATAGGTGCATTTGGATTATTTGTAATTTGAGTTAACATTTGCTTTACAGCTTTTAAATATGTTGGATTATGTGTTTTGGGATATGGACTCTTTTTTCTATTTACAATTTCTTCTGGCAATAAATCTTTTACTACATATCTAAGAAGCCCTTTTTCTCTGCCATTTAAAGCTTTCATTTCCCAAGGAACATTCCACATATATTCCACTAATCTGTAATCACAAAATGGAACTCTAAGTTCTAATCCATTATACATACTCATTCTATCTGATCTATCTAACAATGTTTGCATAAACCAATTAATTGTTAAGTAAGAAATAATTCTTTTTTCTTTTGTTTCTTCAGAATCTGAGTCTGAAAATTCAATTTCTGATATGCTTTCATTATATCTAAAGTCAATGTAATCTTTTAAATTAACTTTAGACCTTAGATTTTCATTTAATAACTTTTGTCTTTCATTAATTGCAATAGACCATGGAAAAGTACCACTTTTTAGAGCATCTTCTCTAAAAAACCATGGATAACCTGCAAATATCTCATCAGAACACTCACCAGATAATGCAACAGTTGCATGATTTTTTATATGTTTACAAAATAAAAGCAGAGAAGAATCTACATCAGCCATTCCAGGGAAATCTCTTGCTATCATAGCATCTTTTAACGTATCTGCAAGTTCTGGAGTATCTATTATTATGTTTGTATGATTTGTATTAAAAGTTTTTTGCATAATATTAATATAGTAATTATCAGAGTTAGGTTGAAAATCACTTTTAACAAAATTTTTATCATTATCTACATAATCAATAGAAAGAGTTTTTAATGGAGGAAGATTATTCTTCTTAAAATAGTTGCTAGCATAAGCTACTATAATACTAGAATCTAAGCCTCCAGATAACATTGCACATAAAGGTACATCTGATACAAGTTGCCTTTTAATAGCGTCATCTAATAAATTATGAATTTTTGTACATGTTGTTTCAAAATCATCTTTATGTTCTTTTGTTTCCATTTTCCAATATCTATAAGATTTGAAACCGTACTCATTAAATATTCCAAAGTGTGCAGGTTTAATTTCAAAAATATTTTTAAATACACAAGTTCCAGGAGTATGAGCTGGGCCAATACCGAATAGTTCAGAGATTCCTTCTGCGTCTATTGCCACTTGAAATCCTGGGTATTTTAAAATTGCTTTAATTTCAGAAGAAAATATAATAGTATTATCTATTATAGAATAATATAAAGGTTTAATTCCAAAATGGTCCCTTACAAGAGTTAATTCTTTTTTACTATCATTCCAAATAGCAAAACTAAAAATACCATTGAATTTATTAAAAATTGTTGTACCATATTCTACAAATGCTTTTAATATAACTTCTGTATCACAGTAACCATTAAACTCATAACCTAAATCTATTAAATCTTTCCTAATATCATTAGCATTGTAAAGTTGACCATTATAAACTATAGTATAAGTTGTATTATTATAAGTACAACTCATTGGTTGTTTTCCATTTTTAGCATCTAATATAATTAATCTTCGATGTCCTAAGTTAGTGTGCGTAGAAGTGAAAAAGTTCTCTTCATCTGGACCTCGATGTGCTAAGCTTTTGGTCATTTCTTTTATGGCAATATTATCTTCTGTAGAAAAATCTTTAAACAAATTTGTAAATCCTACAAAACCACACATATGTAAACCTCCTATAATTTTAGTATATGTAAAAAATAAAAAAAGTCTACAAATTTGCATTATTTTTTTATTTATGCTACAATTTAAGAGGAATGTTTTTAGGAGGAAAAAATATGGAAAATAATAATGGTAAAAAATTTTCAATAGATACAGAATTAGATGCTCTTATTGAATCTTATAATGAAATTAGAAATGCTGCTCCAAGAGAAGGAATTAAGAGAGCTAAAATAAGGAGAATGAAAAAAGAAAATTTAAGAAATAAACCAGTAAAAAACAAAGGTAAAAAATATAAATTAGCAGAGAAAACAAAAAATAGAGTAAAAATTGGAATAGCAAGCATATTAGCAGTAGCTACAATATGCGGAATTTCTAGTTGTGTTGAAAATGAGAGAAAAGAATTAAATCCTCAACCAAGTACTACTATAAGTACACATGTAACCCAAGAAGAAAGTTTAAGAACACAAATAAAAAATGCTGAAGATGACTTTCTAGATTACTATTTAGAAGCATACAATAAATTAAATGGAACTGATTATAACAATGATTATAACAATGTAGGACTGATGGTTTCAACGCTAAGACAAGGTGTAGTTTTTAAAACTGAAGACGGAAAACTTGTAACCAGAGGAAGTTTACCAGATGAAACTAAAAAGGTACTTATGCAATATGGCGATGTTGATTCAGAAGATGGACATGAAAGAGTTATTCAAGTAGTAACAAATCATGGAAAAAAAGTACTGGGAACATATGATTTTGGAAATGGAGAATATATATATAGTGGAAATGACTTAACAGACTTTGAAAAATCTGAAAATGATGAAGATTTCGAGGAGCCAACGATAGAAAATCTAGGAATTGATTTTGAGCTTATGCATAGAGTTGGAGATTTGCTAAGAGCTAGTTTAGTAGAGGAAAAAGATAGTGTAGAAATTAGACTTAATGCTTACAAAAAAGCTAAAGCAAAAGTAGATGCTAGAAATGCTGAAAAAAATATTACAACTGAGAATACTACAGAAAAAGAAACAGAAGATTTTGAAAGATAAATCAAAAAAATGTTGAAAAATGAAAAATTAAATGTTAAAATATAAAATATAATAGATTTAAAAAAAACCCCATTTTGGGAAAGTATTTTTAAATCTATTTTTTTCGTTTAATATGGATGATATTTATCCAATTATAATAAAAATATAAATTTTTAAAACATTGAAGGAGGTTTCTATGAACACAAAATATGTATTTGTAACAGGTGGAGTGGTATCTGGCTTAGGAAAAGGAATAACAGCAGCGTCTTTAGGAAGACTTTTAAAAAATAGAGGTTATAAAATAACTATACAAAAGTTTGATCCATATATAAATGTGGATCCAGGTACTATGAGTCCTTATGAACATGGAGAAGTTTTTGTTACTGATGATGGAGCAGAAACAGATTTGGATTTAGGTCATTATGAGAGATTTATAGATGAGAATCTAACTAAAAATTCTAGTATAACTTCTGGTAGAATATATCAAAGTGTAATAAATAAAGAAAGAAGAGGAGATTATTTAGGAAAAACTGTACAAGTAATTCCACATATCACAAATGAAATAAAAGAAAAAATATATAGTTTTGAAAATTCTGATATAGATGTTGTTATTACAGAATTAGGAGGTACAGTTGGAGATATAGAAAGCTTAGCTTTTTTAGAAGCAATTCGTCAAGTAGGAATAGAAAAAGATCCAAAAGATGTTTTATATATTCATGTAACTTTATTACCATTTATTACAGGATCTAATGAAATAAAATCAAAACCAACACAACATTCAGTAAAAGAACTTCAATCACTTGGAATCAAGCCAGATATATTAGTTTGTAGAAGTGATATTCCTATACCAGAATCTATAAAAGATAAACTTGCAATGTTTTGTAATGTTAGAAAAGAAAATGTAATTGCTAATTTAACAGCAGATAATTTATATGCTGTACCTCTAATGCTTGAAAATCAGGGATTAGCAGTACAGGTATGCAAACACTTAGAATTAAAAAACATAGAACCTCATAATGAAAAATGGGATTCAATGATTGCTAATATTAGAAGAGTAAAAGATGGTGAAGTAACTATTGCAATTGTTGGAAAATATGTTAAACTAGAAGATTCATATTTATCTGTTACAGAAAGCTTACATCATGCAGGCTTTGCTAATAATGTAAATGTAAATATAAAATATATAGACTGTGAAACTGTAACAAAAGAAAATGCATCTAATATTTTAGAAGGAATAGATGGAATTATTGTTCCTGGTGGATTTGGCAATAGAGGTATCGAAGGAAAAATAAACACAATAGAATATGCAAGAAAAAATAATATACCATTTTTAGGAATATGTTTAGGAATGCAAATGGCTGTTGTAGAGTATGCTAGAAATGTTTTAGGATTAAAAGATGCAAATTCAGAAGAGTTTGATGAAAATTGTAAAAACCAAGTAATTCATATTATGGATGACCAAAAGAACATAAATAAAAAAGGTGGAACAATGCGTTTAGGAAAATATCCATGTATTTTAAAAAAAGGTAGTTTAGCACATAAATTGTATGGAAAAGATGAAATATCTGAAAGACATAGACATAGATTTGAATATAACAACGAATATAAAGAAAGATTAGAAAAAGCAGGATTAATGTGCACAGGAACTTCACCAGATGGAAGATTAGTAGAAATAGTAGAATTACCAACTCATCCATATTTTATAGCAGGACAATTTCATCCAGAATTTAAATCAAGACCTGATAGACCATCACCTTTGTTTGTAGGTTTAGTAAAAGCTGCAAAAGAACTTTAGTATAATGAAAAAGCAAACTTATTTAAGAAGCCCCCTTGTTAAACAAAAAAGTTTAATAAGGGGTAATTTTTATAAAAAAGAGCCACACCATTGAAATACAACAGTGTGGTAGACCATTAAAGGAGGTTTATGCCATATATGGTTTTTAACACTCTTTTAATTTCTTTTTGGGATGTTTCACCCAAACCGCGAAAACGCGATATTTCTGCAATGGTATAATGTGATAATTCTCCGATAGTAAAAATTCCCTGGAGAAGAAGAGCATTTTTAATCCTTTTACTAAAAGGAGCATCTGAAATTTTTGTCATTGAAATAGTAGGTGTGAGTTCAGAGGATAACACGCTGTTATTTAAGTCCTCTAAATAGTCAATATAATCTATTGTGAAAAAGAAATACTTTTTACTGATATCAACTAAATGTCTCATGGCCCTTCTATAATTTTTGAATGAAAAACTTTTGGGTAACTCATTATCTTTCCAGCAACCGGAAAGATTGAATTTCATATCAAGTGCTGTTTTCTCTTCTTCTGATAAATCATTCATAGCGGTCTTTAATCTGCTAAGTATGAAAGTTTGATTGCCTACCAAGGTCCTTACTAGGTTTGAATACCGAACACATTCGGTAAAATTTTCTGGATAAGCATCAATTGCCAAATTCTTAGGCATATTCATTCTCCTTTTTAATAATCTTAGTACATAGTACTAAAAATAGTATAGCATATTTTACATAAAATTGCAATTTGTGTAAAATAGTAATATATATATAAAACAAGCATATATAAATAATATACTTGCCAAAGGAATGTGAAATAAATGTGAATTTTATTTTAAATATATTGACAATAAAAATAAATGGGTATATATTATTAGCAAACAATAGAATAGAGTGCTAATAATATTAATAAATGATATAAAATAAAAAAGGAGGTAATTTTATGATAAAACCAGTTGCAGACAGAGTTTTAATTAAAATGGAAGAAGGAGAAGAAACAACCAAAAGTGGAATAATATTATCAACATCAGCAAAAGAAAAACCACAAATAGCAAAGGTAGTTGCAGTAGGGCCAGGTGGTAATGTAGATGGAAGTAATGTTGAAATGTATATACAAGAAGGACAAAAGGTTATAGTAAGTAAATATGCCGGAACAGAAGTAAAATATGAAGGTGAAGAATATTTAATTGTTAAGCAATCAGATATTTTAGCTATAGTAGACTAGAACATTTAACAAAGTTTTGAGTTTAAAAAATTAAATTATGGAGGTAGGAAAATGTCAAAAGAAATTAAATATGGCGAAGATGCTAGAAAAAAATTATTAGATGGTGTAAATAAGTTGGCAGATACTGTAAAAGTTACACTTGGACCTAAAGGTAGAAATGTTGTATTAGATAAAAGTTTTGGTGCACCACTTATAACTAATGATGGTGTAACAATTGCAAAAGAAATAGAGCTAGAAGATCCATATGAAAATATGGGAGCTCGTTTAGTAAAAGAAGTATCTGTAAAAACAAATGATATTGCAGGTGATGGTACAACAACTGCTACAGTTTTGGCACAAAAAATGATAAAAGAAGGTGTTAAAAATGTTGCAGCAGGTGGTGACCCAATGGCAATAAAAAGAGGTATGGACAAAGCTGTAAATGTGGCAACTGTTGCACTAAAAGAAATAAGTTCTAAAGTAAATGGTAAAGA